>Ga0335085_10000733_pt1 | contig 84571 bp, 83 predicted proteins | sample Lox_Sample_45_FD_206712 | JGI IMG/M metagenome (GOLD analysis project Ga0335085, IMG submission 206712) | Soil microbial communities from Loxahatchee National Wildlife Refuge, Florida, United States - Lox_Sample_4.5 | ecosystem: Environmental > Terrestrial > Soil > Wetlands | place: USA... | reverse complement strand
ACCTTGCGGCGTCAGCCGCGCATTCTTATGGACGTTCATCCGGGGACCTTCAGGGCTGCAGTTGGTCGGTGTCGCAACCACAGCTTTCCAAGCCTACCCCGGATGAACAACCTTCATAGCTTCCACACTTAGGCGTTAGAAACGATCACATTGTTCGGCGATGGCGACGAGCCGGTCGGCGTCGTCCTGGAGCAGCAGGCGCTCGGCGACGAGCGAGGCGGCCGCTTGGCGGAGTTGCTCGACATAAGCGCGCTTGGAGCCATAGCGCTCGGCGAGCGAGGGGCGCGGGTCGCCGGCGGCCTCGCGCTCCGCTTTGGTCGCGGCAAAGGCGATAAACGAGCCGTCACGGTCGGCGAGCTCATTGGGCTGGGCCTTGTAGACATTCCAGCCGGTATAGATGCCGAGCGGCACGGCAATCTGCGGCAGGCGAATGCCGGCGATCTCGTTGCCGTCGCTGTCAACCGCCGCGACAAAGGTGGTGTACGGCGCGGGCGGCGAGGCTTCGGGCGGGTCGATCCAATCGCCCGGCGGCAGCACCGGGTTGTCGCCGGGCGCGACGGCGAAACCACGGACCTGCGGCATGGTCACGGTTTTGGCGAGAACCGCCGTGCCCTCGGCGAGCGAGGGGACGCGGCTTGGCGGCGGCTCAACGTCGCGCACGACCCAGTCCTCCAGCGCAACAAAGAGCGCGCGCAGCGCCGGCGTCGCGCTGTGCGGGTTGCGCGGGTTGACGCAAGGGCCGGGCGCGGGGTTCACCCCCGGCCGGCCGCCGTGCTGGGTGCCGGCGATCAGATAGGTGCGCGAATTATCCGGCAGCGCGAGGTCGCGCCGCAGACCGGGGTCGGTGTGGATCAGCGACGCGCCCTTTTGCCAATACTCGGTGGCGCTGTTGGTCTCGATGATCTTCGGGTCGTCGGCGGTGCCGGAGAGCAGCGCGGCGATGCGGCCGGAGACCGGGTCGGCGGTTTTGGCGGTGCTGAACGGAAACCAGTTTTCCGGGTAGAGCCGGTCCTCGTGCTGGGTCGCTGTGCGGCCGGGCATCGAAAAGCTGTGATTGGCGAAGACCTTGCCGGCGCCGGCCACATGGCTGAACACACCGTCAAAAACGCGCCGCCCAGCCTCGTCGCGGTTCATGCCGAGTTCGAGAAAATGGCGCAGAAAGCGGCCGCTCTGCGACACGCCAAAACCGATCGCGTGGCTGACCACGCCGTGCCCAGGTGCGCCCGGCTCACCGTGGCGCAGATGGGACACGAGATCGCGCACGCTGGCATAGCCGATGCCGAGCACCTTCGAGCCTGTCGCCTCGTACCACAGCTCGTAAATCTTGATCGGCGCGAAATTGCGGCCGGGCGGCAGCAGGCGGATCGTCCGCTCGTCGACAAATTCCCAGCCGTCGCGCGAGATGTCGGTGCGCCGGTCGCTCTCGCGGTCGCGCACTGTGAGGCGCGCGGCGGGCTGGTCAGTGGAGGTGGCGGGGTAGGATAGGCGGCGCACGCTGCCATCTGCCGCCGTGCGCGTGCCGAAATGGAACTCGTCGCGGATACGGCGGACCATCGGCTTGCCGTTTTCGAGCGCGGTGGGAAAGTCGGCGCCGAGCAGAGCATTGGCGCGCGGCGCGCCAGGGTCCCAGCCCGACCACACCAGCGTGTAGCCGCGGCCCAACAGGAAGCCGAGGCCGGCGTCCTCCTTGGTTCGCGGGTCGTTCGAACCCGGCGAACTGGGCAGCACGTCATCGAGCAGGTTGAAAACGCGTTTCGAGCCGCGGTTGGGCACGTCGTAGACGAGAATCCCGCTGCTGCGCCCCGGCTCCTTCGGTCGCAGCATGTCAAAATCGGTCGCGTATTCGACGAGGCCCGCAGCGTTGCGGGGCGCCTTGTCGAGATCGACGATGACGGCATTTTCTGGCGCCGCCGGGTCGAGCGCGCCGTGCGCCACGCCCTTGATGCGGACATAGGCGCCGGCCGAGCCGAATTCATGGCCGTCGGCGAAATCGATGATGTCGGTGATGCTGATATCGGTGATCGCCATCGGGGATACTCCCAAATCAAGGCGGCGTCGGCTGGCCGAAGCGGTGCTCGCATTCGATGAGGAAGGCCAGTTCCTCGTCTGTCGAGTCGCGGCCGAGAATGGCATTGCGGTGCGGGAAGCGGCCAAAGCGCTCGATGATCTCGCAATGCAGGCGGGTCATGTGCCCGTCCATGCGCCGGCCGGGGATCGGCGGCAGGGCGAGCAACAGGTCGAGGCCGCGCTGCTGGTGTTCCAGAACCTCGCTGTGCTCGAACGGCAAGTAGAAGAACAGCCGCCAGGCCGCATGCACTTGTTGGTCGAAGCCGTGCTCCATCGCGTGCAGCGCCGTGGCCAAGGCGAGAGGGTCGCTGGCGAAAGCGCGCGGCGTCGAACGGAAGATATTGCGCGGCACCTGGTCGAGCAGCATGACCAGCGCGAGGCAGGTCAGCGGCTCGTTCTTCCACGCGTCGAGCGCGCCGACGAGCGCCAAATCGTGGTCGGCGGCGAAGTTGACGCGGACCGCTTCGTCGAATTCCGGCGTGCTGCGGAACCAGATCTGCTTGTGGTGAAAGCGTTCGGGATGGTCGCCCGGGCCGAACCAGAAGTCGAACAGGGTTTGCGCGCGGTCGGGGAGGGGGGCGGTGTCGGAGGCGAATGGCATGGGAGTATCGTAATGCGCGCGCGGCGACCGATAGAACAAGATTTCGACATCGCATTCCGCGAGGCCGTCGCCGGTTGGGACGCAACAGACGCCGAGCGCTGTTCCGGCAGAATTCTGGCGACGGCGAAATTCGAGGAAATCCGCCGCGTTCGGCCGGTTTATCAGCCTTTCGAACAGCGGAGATAACAGCGGAGATAACAGCGGAGATAACAGCGAGATAACAGCAAGTTATCAGCAGAGACAGCAGCAGGAGATTCACTGGTACGGCGGATTCGAGGGTGACGGCGGCGGCGGGCATGATACCGGAAGATGGGATCAGAGCTGGCGATTTAAAGAACATATCATGAACATATTTTCATTGCATCCGGGCGGGCGGCATCGGATCATTGTCCGCCGATGAGGAGACAGCAGATGATCAGGACCGGCGGGTGTTTGTGCGGCGCCATTCGCTATGAGGCGGGCGGGGAGCCGATGTTCTCGCTGATGTGCCATTGCCGTGACTGCCAGCGGCAGAGCGGCACGGCCTATGTGGCGGCGGTGCGCATGCCCTCGGCCGAGTTCCGCATCACCCAGGGCACGCCCAAGACCTATGTCGCCAAGTCGGACGCCGGCAACGACATCAGCCGCGTCTTTTGCGGCGATTGTGGCGCGCCGCTCTATGTGCAGGTATCGACCCGGCCGGACATGGTCGGCATCCGCGTGTCGAGCTTTGACGACCCCAGCTTCTTCGAGCCGGAAGCCGATATCTTTGTCAAAAGCGCGCAGCCTTGGGACCACATGGATCCGGCGCTGCCCAAGTTCGATACGTATCCCACGGGCAAAACATATTAGGGAGGCAACGATGGCGCTGCGCACCCGGCTCACAGAGCGTCTCGGCATACGCCATCCGATCCTGTCAGCGCCGATGGGAGGAACTGCGGGCGGCACGCTGGCCGCCGCGGTCACCGCCGCCGGCGGGCTCGGGTTGATCGGCGGCGGACGTTCGCCGCCCGAATGGATCGACGAGCAGTTTGCCGCGGCGGGCAATCAGCGGGTTGGCTGCGGCTTCATTACCTGGGGGTTTCCGCCGGAAGCGCTCAGCGCTGCGATCTCGCACTCTCCCGTAACCATTATGTTTTCATTTGGCGACGCCAGCAGCTTTCTGCCGCGAGTCAAGGCAGCTGGGATACCGGTGATCTGCCAGGTGCAGACAGTGGCCATGGCGCGCGAGGCGCTGAGCCTCGGCGCCGACATCATCATCGCGCAAGGCGCCGAGGCTGGTGGCCACGGGATGCGCCGCTCAACGTTGCCGTTGGTCCCCGCGGTCGTCGATGCCGTGAACGAGATGCGCGGCGATGCCCTCGTCATCGCGGCAGGCGGGATTGCTGACGGGCGGGGCCTCGCCGCGGCGCTGATGCTCGGCGCGGATGGCGTCATGATGGGAACGCGGTTTCACGTGTCGGAGGAGTCGCTGGTCTCACCCGCAGCCAAGACCAGGATCATCGGCGCTAGCGGAGACGAGACCGTGCGCACGAATGTTTTTGATGTTGGTCTCGAAACGCCGTGGCCGACCCATTTTACCGGCCGCGGCCTCGCCAACCGGTTTACCGAAACCTGGCACGGGCGCGAAACAGCATTGGCCGCAGATACAGTGGCGAAATTGGCCTACCAGGCGGCACGAGACGCTGCAGACTTCAACACATTTGTGCTCTGGGCGGGTGAGGGGATCGATCTCGTCCGCGCGGTCGAACCGGCCGGCGTAATCGTCGAGCGCGTCGCCGTCGAGGCAGAGGCGGCGCTGGCGCGCCGCTTCGACTAGCGGGACGCCTCGTCGAGGATACGCACGATGTGCCGGGCCTCACGCCCGGCCCCGTCGGCGATCTGGTGGCGGCAGGAGGTGCCGCAGGCGGCAAGCAGCGTGCCGGGTGCCGCGGCGCGCATCTTGGGCAGGACGCCGAGTTCGCCGATCTTCAGCGACATGTCGTGGTGCTCGGCTTCGTAACCGAAGGCGCCGGCCATCCCGCAGCAGGTCGAGTCAAAGGCCTCGACCTTCAGTTCGGGGATCAGCTTGAGCGCGTCGGCGGCGGCGGCGCCGGTGCCGAACGCCTTCTGGTGGCAATGGCCGTGCAACAGCGCGGTCTTGCCGGGCATGGCGGTGAGAGGGAGGTTGAAGCGGCCGGCCTTGCGTTCGCTCTCGACAAATTCCTCGAAAAGCTGGGCGTGCGCGGCGAGCGCCTTGGTGTCCTCGCCGGGCAGCAAGGCCGGGTATTCGTCGCGAAGGGTCAGGAGACAGGAAGGTTCGAGGCCGATGATCGAGGTGCCGGCGGCGACGGCGGCTTTCAGCGCGGTGATGGTCCGGCGGGCTTCGGCCTTGGCTTCCTCGACCAGCCCTGCCGCAAGAAAGGTGCGGCCGCAGCACAGCGGTCGGCCGACGCCCGGTTCCGGCGTCGTCACGCGATAGCCGGCGCGGGTCAGCACGCGCTCGGCGGCCTCGGCGTTCTCCGGCTCGAAATAGCGATTGAAGGTGTCGACGAGGAGGACGACCTCCATCTCCCTCTCCACCCCTGGGGGCAAAGAGGGCCGGGGTGAGGTGGGGGAAATTTCGGCGGATGCCCACCTCACCCTCCCATCGCTGTCGCGATGGGTCCCTCCCTCTCCCCCCAATGGGCGGAGAGGGATTTGTCCTCCACTGGCACCGCGATAGACATGCGGCGCCCAGCGCGGCAGCGCGCGCTTGGCGCTGAGGCCGAACAGGCTCTCACCGAGGCGGGCCAATAGCCCGCCGGGCTTGCGCAGATTGAGAAACCCGGAAAACACCGACGCGGCCGGCGCGTAGCGCGGCAAGTAGGCGATCAGTTTGTCGCGCGCGGTGAGCTTGTGCGTCTTGCGGTACTGGGCGAGGAATTCAAGCTTCATCTTCGCCATGTCGACGCCGGTCGGGCACTCGCGACGGCAGCCCTTGCATGACACGCAAAGCGACATGGTCTCGGCCATCGCGTCCGAGGTCAGCGCGTCGGGACCGAGTTGGCCCGACAACGCAAGACGCAGCGTGTTGGCGCGACCGCGCGTCAAATGCTGTTCGTCGCCGGTGGCGCGATAGGACGGGCACATCACGCCGGGATCGGATTTGCGGCAGGCGCCGTTGTTGTTGCACATCTCGGCGGCGCTGGCGAAACCGCCCCATTCCGTCCAGTCGAAGGCGGTTTCGACGGGAAGCTGGCGATAGCCCGGCTTGAACCGCATCAGCGTGCGGTCGTCCATCTTAGGCGGGCGGACGATCTTGCCCGGGTTGAACAGTCCGTCGGGGTCGAACTTGTCCTTCACCTCCTCGAAGGCACGGACGATGCGCGCGCCGTACATCGGCTCGAGAAATTCTGAGCGGACGATGCCGTCGCCGTGCTCGCCGGAATGCGAGCCCTTGTATTCGCGCACCATCGCGAAGGCTTCCTCCGCGATTTCGCGCATCTGCTTCGCGCCAAGATCCTGCTTCAGATTGATCACCGGCCGAACATGCAGCGTGCCGACCGAGGCGTGCGCGTACCAGGTGCCGTTGGTGCCATGCTTGTGAAAGACCTGGGTCAGACGGTCGGTATATTCGGCGAGGTCTTCGAGGCGGACCGCGCAATCCTCGATAAAGGACACGGGTTTCCCGTCACCCTTCATCGACATCATGATGTTGAGGCCTTCCTTGCGCACGGTCCACACGGCGCTCTGGAAGGCTGGGTCGGTGGCCTCGATGACGCTGTTCGGGAAGCGCAGATCGCCCATCAGCTCGACGAGTTGCTTGAGGCGGCGGAGGTTGTCGTCGGCGTCCGGGCCGGCGAATTCGGTGAGCAGGATCGCGTCCGGCTCCCCCTGGACGAAGCGGTCGACCGTGGCGCGGAACATCGGGATGTCGCGCGCCAGTTCGATCATCGTGCGGTCCACCAGCTCGACCGCCGCCGGGTCGAGCTTGACGATGTGCTGGGTCGCATCCATCGCTTGGTAGAAGGTCGGGAAATGGCAGATGCCGAGCACGCGGTGCGGCGGGATCGGCTGGAGGTCGAGTTCAACTTCGGTGAAGAAGGCGAGGGTGCCTTCGCTGCCGACCAGCAGATTGGCCATGTTGTGGCCTTCATCGCTGAGCATGTCGATGTTGTAGCCGCCGACCTTGCGCAAGAGCTTGGGGATGCGGGCATCGATCTCGGCCGCCTCGCGGCGATGCAGCGCACGCATGTCGCTGACGAGATTGCGATAGCGCTCCGGCTGCACATCCCCATTAGGTCCATTTGGGCCGAAATTGCTGGGGACTTCGCCGAAATGCGCCTCGGTGCCGTCGGCGAGGATCGCGTCGATGGCGCGCACGTTGTGCACCATGTTGCCGTAGCGGATCGATCGTGCGCCGCAGGAATTGTTGGCGGTCATGCCGCCGATCGTGGCGCGGTCGCCGGTCGAGACATCGACCGGGAACCACAATTTGTGCTGGCGCAGTCGCGCATTGAGCCGTTCCATCACGACGCCGGGCTGCACCTTGACGCGGCGCGTCTCGGTATCGACCGCGCCGACACCCTGCATGTATTTGCTGCATTCGACGACGAGCGCGCGGTTGACTGTCTGGCCACATTGCGAGGTGCCGCCGCCGCGCGGCAGCACCGGCACGCCCTCCTCGCGCGCAATCTGGATCGCCGCTGCGATGTCATTCTTGTCTCTGGCGACGACGACGCCCAGCGGCTCTATCTGATAGATCGACGCGTCGGTCGAATAGCGGCCGCGGGTAAACTTGTCGAACAGCACGTCGCCCTTGATCTCGCGGCGGAGGCGCTGTTCGAGGTTGGGGGAAGGCGGGTTATCGAGGGGCATTGTCTTGGCTCGCGACAGAAAGCACGTCATACCGGCGAAGGCCGGTATCCACGCTTCAACCGCGGAACTGGCTGCACCGTGGGTCCCGGCCTTCGCCGGGACGACGAATGTGAGAAAGATATGACGTCAACGCCTTGGCAGACACAAGAAATCGCCTCGGCGCCGCTGGTCACGGCGCCGGACGGGTCCGCGGTGCGCGTTCTTTGCGCCACCGGGCGCGGCAGCATGATTTCGTTCAGCCTGCGGCCCGGCGCGGTATCGAAGCCAGTCTCGCACCGGACGGTCGAGGAAATCTGGTACATCGTCGCCGGACATGGACGCCTATGGCGCCAGCTTGGCGAGGCGGAGGAAACCATCAATCTCGCGCCCGGTTTGTCGGTGACGATCCCCGTCGGTACCGCTTTTCAGTTTCGCAATGGCGGCACCACGCCGTTGCAGATCACCGCGGTGACGATGCCGCCGTGGCCGGGAGAGGACGAGGCTTTCGCCGTAAATGGGGCGTGGCCGGCCACAGTTTGATACCAAACGTTACCGTCCCGGTTGGGAACAATCGCCGGTGGAATTGTTCGTTAGGATACAGTTCTGCCCGCACGGGATGTGCCCATTTTCACTCCACCGATAGGCGAAGCGCAGCGGGCGGCGCGGCGCCCAAGAAACGAGCGCCCTCTCAACGGAGGGTGAAGGAGCATGAACCTACCCATCCAACCCATCAAAAACCGCCTGCTTGCTGGTTTGCCGCTTGAAGATCTGGCGCAACTTACCGAGCATTTTGAGCCAATCCGGCTGCCGAAGAAGCAGGTGCTCTACGAAGTCGGTGCGCCGCTCGACCACGTCTACTTCATCGAGGAAGGCTTGGCGTCGGTGATAACGACGATGGAAGACGGCGCCAGCAGCGAAGTGGGCATGGTCGGTCCGGAAGGGCTGGTCGGCGTCTCGGCGCTGCTCGGCGGCACGGCTTCGGCACAGTACGTCGTGATGCAACTGCCGGGTCGCGGCCATCAGATCGCGGCGAAGCATTGCAAGAGTATTTTCGATCAGAGCGCACCCATGCGCAAAGTCGTCCTGCGCTTTATCGAAGACCTGCTCAACCTCAGCTCGCAGACTGCGGGGTGCAACCGGCTGCATTTGGTCGAACAGCGCAGTGCGCGCTGGCTCTTGATGGCCAGCGACCGTACCGGCTCGAACGTCCTGCCGCTGACCCAGGAATTCCTCGCGGCGATGCTGGGCGTGCGGCGTTCGGGGGTCAGCGAGGCGATGAGTGAACTGCAACGGTCGGGGTTCGTCCGCTACCGCCGCGGCGAGATCACGATCATCGATCGCGCCGGCCTCGAAGCGACCGCCTGCGAATGCTACGGCCTTGATAAAGAGCGAGTTAACCGTCTGCTGTAGAGCGGCGCGGCTATTTTGCAACAGATTGTAACTGCGCCCGGAGACGGACAGATCGTATCTGACAAATAACGCAATGCTGCGGTGGTTATTCACCGTCAAAACCATGGGAAACGCCACAGCATGCTGATCGTCGAGATCGAAAAACCGGAGAACGAGCCGCTGTCGGTGTGGTTTGCTAGCCTGAGGGATTGGCTCGACGCCAATCGCTGCCCGCCATCGGCGTTCACCGCGTGCGGGCGGCGGATCGATCGGCTGATCTACCGCATCTCGTTTGATACCGCCGCGCTAGCTCATAGCTTCTGCCAGGACTTCGCGCGCTATTCGCCGACGATACGGCGCGCGACGCAATTCGAGCGCGATCAGTTGCGGGCGATGACGCTGAGCGCCGAACGTGTGCCCGACGTGGCGGACGCGTCGCTGGGGTCTGCCGGCTAATGTTGCTGGTCGCGGCGCTGTAACGCACGGCTTAGCAACACCGCACAGGTGAGCGGGATCCAGGCAGCGCGCTGCACGGCGTGCTTGTCGGACCTGCCGTTCGCCGCCACACTGCGCGCCGACGCAGCGACGGGTCTTGTTCATGAAAAACACCGCTCCCACCCACACTGGCCGGCATTTTTTGCAGATTCCGGGGCCGACCAACGTTCCCGACCGTGTGCTGCATGCGATGTCGTTCCCGACGATCGACCATCGCGGCCCCGAGTTTTCCGAACTCGGCAAGGAGGTCATCGCCGGCATGAAGCGGGTGTTTCAGACCGAGGGCACGGTGGTGATGTACCCGTCCTCCGGCACCGGCGCGTGGGAGGCGGCGCTCGTCAACACGCTGTCGCCGGGCGACAAGGTGCTGATGTTCGAGACCGGGCATTTCGCGACATTATGGCGGCAGATGGCCGGCAAGCTCGGGATCGAGATCGAGTTCGTGCCCGGCGATTGGCGGCACGGCGTCGATCCGGCGCTGGTCGAGGAAAAGCTCGCCGCCGACCGCGAGCATCGCGTCAAGGCGGTGTGCATCGTCCATAACGAGACCTCGACCGGCGTCGCCACCCGGGTGGGTGATGTGCGCGCGGCGATCGACCGCGCCAGGCACCCGGCCCTGTTCATGGTCGATACGATTTCCTCGCTAGCGTCGATCGATTATCGGCATGACGAGTGGAAGGTCGATGTCACGGTCGCCGGCTCGCAGAAGGGGCTGATGCTGCCGCCGGGGCTGGGCTTCAACTGCGTGTCCGACAAGGCGCTGGCGGCGTCGAAGACCGCGAAGCTGACGCGGTCGTATTGGGACTGGCAGGCGATGCTGGATAGCGGCTCGACCGGGTTCTTCCCCTATACGCCGGGCACCAACCTGCTCTACGGGCTGCGCGAGGCGCTGAAGATGCTGCTCGACGAGGAAGGCATCGACAATGTCTTCGCCCGGCACGCGCGGCATGGCGAGGCGACGCGGCGCGCGGTCGCCGGCTGGGGGCTCGAGGTGCTGTGCCAAGACGACCGCGAGCACTCGAACTCGCTGACCGCGGTGCTGGTGCCGGAAGGCCACGATGCCGACAAGGTGCGCGACGTGATCCTCGACGCCTACGACATGTCGCTCGGTACCGGGCTTGGGAAGATGAAGGGCAAGATCTTCCGCATCGGTCATCTCGGCCATTTCAACGATCTGATGCTGTGCGGCACGCTGTGCGGGGTCGAGATGGGATTGGCGCGCGCCGGAGTGCCGCACAAGGCAGGCGGCGTCGCGGCGGCGCTTCAGTTTCTTGGGCATTGAGGTTGGTGCATCCTTCGAGACGCGGCCCAACGGCCGCTCCTCAGGATGAGGGTGGTAGGAACATCCTCATCCTGAGGAGCGGAGCCTCGAAGGACACACTTGACTCATCCAGCGGAGGAGGAGCCGGCATGACGCCAGACCAAGTGGACCGTGCCGCCGGTGCGCTTGTCGCCGCGCGCAAAGGCGCGGCGATCGCTGCGCTTCCCGCCGACGCCACGCCGCAAACCGAGGCTGATTCCTATCAGGTCCAGGATGCGGTGATCGCCAAGCTCGGCGAGATGATTGGCGGGTGGAAGGTCGGCATCTCGCCGCTGGGCGGGCATGTCGCAGCGCCGATCTTTGCATCAGCCGTAGTCCCCAGCCCGGCGAGCTTCCCGGCCAGGGGGTTCAAGATCATCGGCATCGAGTGCGAGATCGGCTTTCGTTTCAACCAGGCGCTGCCGCCGCGCCCGGAGCCCTATACGCGCCATGAGGTGCTGGCCGCTTCGTCGCTGGTGCCGACGATCGAAGTCGTCGATTCGCGCTATCAGGATTTCCGCTCGCTCGACCGCCTGGTCGTGCTCGCGGATAACATCTCGAACGGCCGGCTGGTATACGGTGCCGCGGTCAATGCCAAGGATTGGGAAGGCATCGACCTGGCGCATCCACCGATCGAGGTCGCCGCCGACGGCAAGCCGTTCGCCGAATGCACCGGGATGCGCGCCGGCACGCCGATCGAACTGGTGCTGGCGGCGGTCGCGCATGCCAACGGCCGTGGCGGCATCGCGGCCGGTACGGTCATCACCACGGGCACCCATACCGGCATGGTGTTCACCCAACCGGGCGTAAAGATCGCCGCCGATTTCGGCAAGCTAGGCCAGGTCGAGGTATCGTTTCCGACGTGATGTCTTGTGCGGCGATGGGAGACTAGCCTTAGCGAATGCTTCTCCACCTCGCCTGGCGGCGCAATCTCGACGGTTTCGACCTTGCGCTGGCGGCCAACCGGCTCGCCTCGCGGGGCGCGACGTTGTGGTGGCTCGGCGCGAGCGGGCCGGAGTACGAGCCTGGCGATTATCTCTGCGACGTCGATCCCGAACACGCCGAACGTCTTGCTACTTTTGGGATCATCGCCGCGCGCTGGGACGAGGCGGTCCCCGAGGATGCAGTACCCATCGCCCATCCGCGCATCGCACTGTTTTCCGGCACCACCGTGCCGTATCCGTGGTTTGCCTATTACGCAATGGTACTCGCCCGGCTGGGCTTTGATTTCGAACTGGTCGACGGCGCGGCAATTGTCGACGGGGCGCTGGCCCGTTTCGACCTCCTGGTTTTGCCGGGCGAATTTTCGGTCTGGGGCATCGATGCCGGGGAGAACGTCACCGGCGCCGACGCGGCGGTGCGCGAATTTCTTGCCGGTCATGGCGCGGCGATCGGGTCGGGCGGCGGCGCGTTCTACTTGTCCACCGGGCGGCCCGGCTGGACCAACGCGGCGCTGGCGCGGCCGGTCTACACGCATGAATATCTGCGCACCGGCGTCGGCATCGTCAGTCTGCGGTTGGGGGCCGACAGCGTTGGCTTTGGTTGCCCGCCGACGATCGAGATGCCGTATTACCATGGTCCGGTCTTCGCCGAGTTGGATCGGGCGGTCTCGTCGGCCGGGAGCTTTGACCGGCTGGTGATGCCGGGGCATCTTTTTGTCCCCAACCCGCTCGATGACGGGTTTTTCCGGCGGGAGATGGCGGGGCACACCGCGATCATCCGCGCCGAGACGCGGCGCGGTCGCGCGGTGCTGTTTTCCGCCAACCCGGAAATGGGCGATCTTGTCCGCAAATACATCGCGTTTGGCGGGTATGTGGCGCGTTACCTGCCGATCCGCGGCGCGGCGGCGATGGCGGACACGTTGCGTCACTACCGGCCGCTCGATCCGCCGTCATGGCGGTTGATCCTCAACGCGGTCCATAGCCTGATGCTGCGGTTCGCGCCGCCGCCGGCGGCACCGGTGCGGGTCGTCCCGCCGCAGCCGCCGGCGCCGAAAACGCGGCTGCCGGCAGCGCTCGACACCGCCTTGAAGCGGTTCAAGGTGAGCGAGAGCACACCGCTTCACCCGCTGGTCGCGATGACGCGGGACGATTTGCGGACGCGCGCCCCGAGCGTTGCGCGAGCGGCTTGACGTTGTGGAAGGCGCGTTCGCCGCGCTTGATCCGCCGGCGCCGGGCATTCGCTATCTATGGGCTGAATGCGAGACGGCGGCGCTGGTGGCGATCATCGAAATGGCCAAAACGGAGCGCCCGATCGCGGAGCAACTGGCGGAGATGGAGACCGCGCTCGCGCTCGCCGAGGGGTGGTGCAGGCTGGCCGAAGCGGAGCGGCATTTTGGCAGGGCGGCGACGTGACCCGCGGCGAGGAGGAGAGGAGCATCGTCTACGATCCGATCGCGCGCGGGCTGCATTGGCTCAACGCTGTCCTTGCCCTGGTGACGATCCTGCTGGCTTGGAGCATGCTCGACGCGCCGCGTTATAGCGACGCACGTCAATGGCTGATCACGCTGCATGGCTCCTGCGGCATCGTGATCCTCGCGATCATGCTGGTTTGGGCCGGCTGGCGGCTGCGGCATGGATCGCCGTCGCTGCGCCCGGTCTTGAGTTGGGCCGAGGTGATGTTGGCACGCGCGACCCAGGCCGCGATTTTTCTATTGTTTGTCGTGATGCCGGTCTCAGGCTATGTGAGCCTTGCCGCCGCAGGGAAGTCCGTGAGTTTTTTCGGCGTCATCTTGATACCGCCGCTGATGCCCGAAAGCGGACGGCTGTCACAGATCGCCATCGCCATTCATCAACTCGGCGAGTTTCTGATCTACGCGCTGGTCGCGCTGCATATCGCCGCAGCGCTGCTGCACGGCTTTGTGCGCCGCGACGGCATCCTCGAACGAATGCTGCCGCGCCGTCCGTGACGGCTCAGCCCAGTCCGGCGGCGACGAGGGCCAGCTTGCCGCGAAAATATTCGAGGGCCTCGGCGAGCGTCGCGCCGCTCCGCAGCCGTTGACGGCCGCTCATCACCACGAATTCCGCCGGCCCGGCCGAAGAAGCGGCGGATTTGACGATGGTATAAATCGCGCTTTCACGGCTGTGACGGAACACCGAAAACAGCGCGCGGCCCTCGTGGTGGTCGATTGCATAGTCGCGCCATATGCCGCGTGACACATTCCGGCTGTAGAGGCCGAGCAGCTGGTTGAGTTCGGATCGCGTGAAAAACTGTGGGCTGCGCTTCCCCCGATAATCCCGCAGGGGCAAAATCGTTGCGCCTTTGCTGCTCATCGCTTGGTCGCCGGTAGTGTCACGCAGCTGTAATTTTGATCATTTTTGAGGGACCGTCCAGCCGTCTCGCAACGGCGTTGGCGCCCTTGGGTCATGGCAACACGGTGCTGTTTGGCTCGCCTCATCTCGGCAAATGTGATAGCCAACCGCTCCACGCGGGGCTGGCGACGTTGTCGGGGTTTTTGTGAGCGATATTTTCCGCGAGATCGACGAAGAACTGCGTCGCGACAATCTGCTCAAGCTGTGGAAGGCTTACGGCAAGTATGTGATTGGCGTCGTGATCGCGGCGCTGCTCGTTGCCGGCGGGGTGGTCGCCTGGCGCAATCACCAAAAGTCGCTGCGTCAGGCCGAGTCGGTGCGTTACGAGGCCGGGCTGTCGCTGTTGCGGGAAGGCAAGGACTCCGAAGCGGCGAAGATTTTCGCCACGGTCAAGGGGGAAGGCAGCGGTTACGGGCAACTCGCCGCGTTTGAGGCCGCCGATCTCGCCGCGAAGGCCGGCGACCAGAAAGCCGCGATCGCCGATTACGACAAGCTCGCGGCATCCCCCAATGTCGACCCCGAACTCCGCGACGCCGCGATATTGCTGTCGGTGATGAATGGTTTTGCCGATGCCGAACCGAAGGCGGTCATTGAGCGCCTGCAGCCGCTGACCAACACGGGCAACCCATGGCGATCGACCGCGCTTGAACTGACGGCGGCGGCAAAGCTCAAAGCCGGCGACAAGGCCGGGGCGCTCGAAATCTACAAGAAACTCGCCGACGATCTCACCGCGCCCGAAGGGGTGCGGACGCGCGCCGCCGAGATGGCCGCGGTGTTGGCATCCTGAGCCGATCGATCGTTCAGATGCACCGGCGTCGTTTTGTTTCGGCGTTGGCGGCAGCGGCGGCGCTGTCGAGCGCCGGCTGCAACATCTTTGGCGAGAAGCCCAAGCCGCGGCTGCCCGGCGACCGCATTTCGGTGCTGGGGCTCGATCGCAAGATCCAGCCCGACCCGGCGCTCGCCAACCAGCCGATCACGCTGCCGGCAGCGACCACGAACGCGGAGTGGCCGGAGCCAGGTGGCAACCCCAGCCATGCCATGGGCAACCTTGCGTTGCCCGGCCAGGTTAAGAAAGCCTGGGAGACCAGCGTCGGCGACGGCACCGCGCGCTATACCAAAGTCATGGCGCAGCCAGTGGTCGCCGCCGGCCGCGTCTTCGCGATGGATGGCGGAGTTCAGGTCAGCGCACTCGATCCCGCGACCGGCAAGCAGTTCTGGCAGGTCGATCTGACTCCGGAAGGACAGCGAGGCAACGGATTCGGCGGAGGGCCGTGCTTCTGGAATGGGCACCTCTTTGTCGCGACCGGCTATGGCGAGGTCATCTCGCTCGACCCCGGCACGGGTAAGATTATCTGGCGGAAAAGCGTCACCTCGCCGGTGCATTGCGCCCCGACGGTCGTCGACAACCGGATTTTTGTCGTCACCGTCGATAACGAGCTGATTGCGCTCTCGGCGGCAGATGGGCAGCGCCAATGGTCACATAACGGTATTCCGGAAACCGGCTCCCTCCTCGGCAGCGCCAGTCCGGCTGTCGAGGGTGACATCGTCGTCGTCGCCTATTCGTCGGGCGAGCTGTTCGCGCTGCAGGTGCAGAACGGTCGGTCGCTATGGTCAGAAAACCTGGCCGCCGCGCGAAGCCCCGGCACGCTGGAAGGGATGGCCGATATCCATGGCCGGCCGGTGATCGATCGCGGCCGGGTATTTGCCGTCAGCCATAGCGGTCGGATGCTGGCGATCGATTTGCGCACCGGCGGTCATATCTGGGAGCAGGAACTCGGCGGCACGCATGAGCCTTGGTCCGCGGGCGATTTCATCTTTGTCATCACCAATGACAACGAACTCGTCTGTCTGACGCGGGCCGAGGGCAAGGTGCGCTGGGCGGTTCAGCTGCCCAGCTTCGAGGACATGGAGAAAAAGAAAGACCCGATCCAATGGGTCGGACCAGTGATGGGCGGCGGCCAGCTGATTATGTTGTCATCGACCGGCTTCGCGATGTGGGTGTCGGCGCAAGACGGCAGCGAGAAATCGCGGACGTCGGTGTCGGACAAATGCTATCTCGGGCCGATTATCGCCGGTAGCACGCTTTATTTGCTTACCGACGACGCCAATCTTTCCGCCTATCGCTAACGGCGGTGAATTCACGGCAATGGGCTTTACGGTCGCCATACTCGGCCGGCCGAATGTCGGCAAATCGACCTTGTTCAACCGGCTGGTCGGTCGGCGCGCAGCGCTGGTCGACGATATGCCGGGGGTCACGCGCGACCGGCGCGAGGGCGAGGGACGCATCGCCGACCTCGAATTTCGGGTGATCGACACCGCCGGTTTGGAAGAGGCGGCGCCGACATCGCTCGCCGGGCGGATGCAATCACAGACCGAACGTTCGCTGGATCTCGCCGATATCGTGCTGCTGGTCGTCGATGCGCGCGAAGGCATCACCGAGCCGGATCGGCATTTCGCCGCTTGGCTGCGCAAGAGCGGCAAGCCGGTCGTGCTGATCGCCAACAAGGCCGAGGGCCGCGCCGAACTTGGCGCGGTCGGCGAAGCCTACGTGCTGGGGCTTGGCGATCCGGTACCGTTGTCGGCGGCGCATGGCGAGGGCTTTGCGGAGCTTTACGACCGGCTGCGCGATTTCGCGCCGCTGCCCGACGAGGAGGCCGAGGCCGCGGAGCCGGGCGAACGGCCCCTGCAACTGGCGATCGTCGGCCGCCCCAATGTCGGTAAATCGACGCTGGTCAACCGGCTGATCGGCGAAGATCGGCTGCTGACCGGTCCGGAGCCGGGGATCACGCGCGACGCGATCGCGCTCGAATGGGATTGGCGGGGACGGCCGATCCGCCTGGTCGACACGGCCGGGATGCGCCGCCGCGCGCGGGTCGAGGACAAGCTCGAACGCCTGTCCGTCGCCGACACGCTGCGAGCGATCCGCTTTGCCGGAACGGTCGTGCTGGTGCTCGACGCGCTGGAGCCGTTTGGCCGCCAGGACCTGGCAATCGCCAATCTGGTGGCCGAGGAGGGCAGGGCGCTGGTTCTCGCCGCCAATAAATGGGACGCGGTCGCCGACAAGTCGGCGGCGCTGCGCCAAATGCGCGACCGGGTCACCGCGTCGCTCGCACAGCTTCACGGCGTGAAACTCGTCCCGATCTCGGGGCTTGCCGGCAGCGGCCTCGATCAGTTGATGAAGGCCGTGCTCGACACCGACGTGGTGTGGAACAAGCGGTTGCCGACGCCGGTGCTGAACCGCTGGCTCGCGGCGATCCAGCAGCACCATCCGCCCCCGCTGGTCGGTGCGCGCCGCCTCAAGCTGCGCTACATCACTCAGGCCAATACGCGGCCGCCGACTTTCGCGCTGTTCGCCTCAAAACCGGGTGAGCTGCCTGACAGCTACCGCCGCTATCTGGTCAACGCGCTGCGCCAGGATTTCGAGCTGCCCGGGACGCCGATCCGGCTGATGTTGCGCAAGGGCGACAACCCTTACGCACGCGCCAAGGGTTAAGCTTGCGATTGGGTGTCGGCGAGGTCGCCGGCATTGACGATCTCGCCGTTGCGCTCGCATTGGTCGAGCGCGAGTCGCACGAAAGCTTCGGTGACGGTTTCCGGCGGCGGCAAGGTCATGGGATCTTCGCCGGGAAAGACCCGCGCGCGCAGCCGGGTGCGCACCACGCCGGGGCCGATCAAATTGGCGCGGACATTGGTGCTGGCGATCTCGGCGGCATAGGTTTTGACGAGCACCTCCAGCCCGGCCTTGCTGACCGCGTAGGGTCCCCAATAGGCGCGCGGATTGCGGGCGATGCCGCTGGTAACAAAAATCGCCCGGCCATGCGGTGCGGCGCGCAGCAGCGGGTCCATGGCGCGAATGAGCCGCCAATTGGCGGTGAGGTTGAGATCGATAATCTCGTTCCACAGCTTCGGGTCGATATGGCCGAGCGGAGAAAACGTGCCGAATTCGGCAGCGTTGCCGACCAGGATGTCGAGCTTGCCAAAGCGCTGGTAAATCGCCGCGGCAAGCTCGTCGATCTTGATGAAGTCGCGCAGGTCGAACGGCACCAGCGTCGCGGCAGCGCCACCGCCGGCGCGGATCTTGTCGTCGAGTTCTTCCAGCCCGCCGACGGTGCGGGCCGCCAAGATGAGGTGCGCGCCCTCGCCGGCGTAGTGCTCGGCGACGGCGCTGCCGATCCCGCGCGACGCGCCGGTGACGAGTGCGATCTTGCCGGCGAGCCGCCCCGCCATCAGGCCGAGGAGACTGCCAGTTTTGGCCGCGCGACGCGGGTCGAGCGCCGTTGAACCCCCCAGAGCGCGATGCCGCTCATCGCTGCGGTCACGACCAGATAGTAGCTCGGCGATAATGGGTCACCCGTTGTCGCGATCAGCCAAGTCGCGATGAGCGGCGCGAACCCGCCGAAGATCGTCACCGCCGTGCTGAAGCTCAGCGACACGCCGATGGCTCTGACGGCGACAGGGAACTGCTCGCCGAGTACCGATGGCAGCACACCGCTATACCCCGCCTTGAGCAGCTGAAGCCATGACACGGCTATGATGCATGCCGTCAGTGTGGGCCATGCCGACATCAGGAAGAAGGCCGGCCAGGACGTCAGGAAAAACAGCCAAGCCGTGACCACCATGATACGCGGACGGAAGCTCATCTTGTCCGACCAGTGGCCAAAAATTGGGCAGCCGATGGCGAGAACAATGCCGCCGATCAGTGTTGCGGTAAAAGCCGTATAGGCCGGCAGATGCAATGTCCTCTGACCATAAGTCGGGATGTATGCCAGGATATAGAACGAGCTGTTGGAGATGATCGCGGCCCCGAGCGAAAGCAGCACCGGCATCGGGTACTTGGTCAGCAATTCCTTGATCGGCATCGATTCCGGCTGCTCGGCTTCGAGGAATTCCTGCGTCTCCGACAGCTTCCACCGTATATAGAAACCCGCGGGCCCAACCAACATGCCGAAGATGTAGGGAAGCCGCCAACCCCAGCTGAGCAGCTGATCGTGGGTCAGCAGGGTCGTCAACGCGATGCCGAAGAGCGAGGCGAGTGCGGTGATGATGCCAGCGATGGAAAACTGCCAGCTGGCGGCAAAGCCGCGGCGGCTGGAGCCGTGCTCCGAGAGGAACGCGACAGAAGTGCCGAATTCGCCACCGACCGAAAGCCCCTGCAGCAAGCGGGCCAGGGTGATAAAGATCGGGGCGGTGATGCCGATCGCCGCGTAGCTCGGCGTCAGCGCCATCAGCGTCGTGCCCAGCGTCATCAATGCGATGGACAGGGTCAGCCCAGCCCTGCGCCCGTGCCGATCGGTATAGGAGCCGATGAGAATCGCTCCCAGCGGCCGGACCAGATAGGCCAGCCCAAACGCACCGAATGTCACCAGCAGCGATACTGTCGAGTTACCAGCGGGGAAGAAGACCTGTGAAATCGTTACGGCGAGGAAGCCGTAAACGACAAAATCGAACCATTCGAGGACGTTGCCGATCACCGCCGCGATTACCACCCGCCGCAGCGAGCTTTGCTGACCTGATGTGCTTCCCGTTACCGCGCCGGTCGCCATAGCCTGCTCCTGTTCTTCGTGGCCCCGTGATCGAGCCTGAACAAGAGACTAGCGGGACAAGGATGGCGTTGAAAAGGCTTACCGTCAGGTGAACGGCATAATGTCCGCTGGGTCCAGTCGCCGGCGAAAGTTCCGCGAGCGTCGGCAAGCCCAGCTCTACGCCGGCGCGAGCAGCGACAATTGCACGGAGACCTTGCCGTCCTCCGCGTCGACGAGGGGGATCGGGTAGTCGCCGGTAAAGCAGGCGTCGCAAAAGCGCGGCGCCGCGTCGTTTCGGCCACGATGGTCCATCGCGCGGTAGAGACCGTCGAGCGAGATGAACGCGAGGCTGTCGACCCCGATCAGCTGCGCCATCGCGGCGACATCGTAGCGCGACGCCAGGAGCTGGTCGCGGTCGGGCGTGGCGATGCCGTAAAAGCAGGGATGTGTCGTCGGCGGGCTGGAGATGCGCATATGCACTTCGCGCGCACCGGCGTTGCGCACCATGTCGACGATCTTGGTCGAGGTCGTGCCGCGCACGATCGAATCATCGACCAGCACGACGCGCTTGCCCCTGAGGTTGCGGTTGGCGTTGTGCTTGAGGCGGACGCCGAGATGGCGGATCTGATCGGTCGGCTCGATAAAGGTCCGCCCGACATAATGGTTGCGGATGATGCCGAGCTCGAACGGCAGGCCTGATTCCTGCGAATAACCGAGCGCGGCCGGGACGCCGGAATCCGGCACCGGCACGACGATGTCGGCATCGATGTGGCTTTCGCGCGCCAGCTCAACGCCGATACGCTTGCGAGCCTCATAAACGCTCCGCCCTTCCATGAGGCTGTCGGGGCGGGCGAAGTAGATATATTCGAAGATGCAGAAGCGCTCGGGTTTGCGGGCGAAGGGTTTGATGCTGTGCAGCCCCTCCGCGTCGGCGGTGACGATCTCGCCCGACTCGATATCGCGGACGAAATCGGCGCCGATAATGTCGAGAGCGCAGGTCTCCGATGTGATGATCCAGGCGTCGCCCAGCCGGCCGACGACGAGTGGCCGTACGCCGAGCGGGTCACGGACGCCGATCACCGAGTCCTGGGTCAGCGCCGCGAGCGAATAGGCGCCTTCGACCTGGCGCAGCGCATCGACGATGCGGTCGATAATCGTGCCTTGCTGGCTCGTTGCGATCAGGTGGTTGATGACCTCGGTATCGCTGGTCGTGTGAAACAGGCTGCCGCGTTTTACGAGCTGGCGGCGGAGTTGGTACGAGTTGGTGAGATTGCCGTTATGGCAGATCGCCAAACCGCCGAATTCGATCTCGAAATAGAGCGGCTGGACATTGCGCAGCGCGACCTCGCCTGTCGTCGCATAGCGCACATGACCGATCGCCGAATAGCCTTGAAGCTTGGCGACGACATCCTTTGAGCTGAAATTGTCGCCGACCAGGCCCATCCCGCGATGCGCGTTGAACTGCCCGCCGTCATAGGTGACGATGCCGGCAGCTTCCTGGCCGCGATGCTGCAGCGCATGCAGGCCGAGCGCCGTCAGCGCTGCCGCGTCGGGGTGGCCGAAGATGCCGAAGACGCCGCATTCGTCGTGAAAATGATCCGAGTCGCCGCGGTCGGACGTCACCATGCACGATCCTCGCTGAAGCTCGTCCGGACGAGACGAATATGGGGTCTTATCGCCTTTGTTGCCACTCGATGACAAGTCCCCGTCAGTCGTCACCGCTGGTTGTTGATTAGCCGGTCGAGCTCGCGTTGATCGCTGGGTTTGTAGGTTGGCGCCGCCGGCGGCTGATTTTGCGCGGGCGGTGCGGGCGCTGTGGGATTGGTCAGGGCGCGCATCGCTTTTTCCGCTTCCGCGGCAGGCGACACGGTCTTGATCACTTCGTTCGCCGCCGCGGCGCTCTTCATCCGCAGCTGCTCGGGAAGCAGGCCGCGCAGCATGTCGGCGCCTTGCTGGAGGTAGGGCGTGCTTTTGGCCTCGCGCAGCCAGGCGGGGCGGTCGTTGGGCTGGACCGTTTCGACCAGCAGATAGGCGAGCGAGACGATGAACGCGCCGCGCGCCAAACCGAAGACAAAGCCGAGCGTCCGGTCGATCGGCGACAGACCGCTTGACCGGACGGTTCGCGCGACGATCCCGGTCAGGATGGTCAGCACGATGAGGCTGACGATAAACAGCCCGAACCCGGCAATGAGCTGCGACAGCAGCGGGTTGTGCAGCATCGGGTCGACCATCGCGTAGACGGTGTTGAACCCGTAAAGCGTGATAAACGCGGCGCCGACCCAGGCGACGATCGACAACGCCTCGCGCACGAAACCGCGCGCGAAGGCGAAGACGGCGGACAGGCCGATGATCGCGATAACGCCGATATCCACCGGGTTCATGATGACCCCTCTCCGCCCATTGGGGGGAGAGGGAGGGGCCCATTGCGAAGCAATGGGAGGGTGAGGTGGGAACGCAACGACGCTTCTGGAATCCCCCACCTCACCCCGATCCTCTCCGCCCCCAAGGGCGGAGAGGGACAATGCGGGCAATATTCACTTTGCTGGGTTCGGGTCATTGGCGGCGACTACGGCGCGGCGGCGACGCGGCGCAGGCGGCGGCGGTCCGCCGGCGCCAGTCGCTCGACCAGTTCGCTCAGATGGCCGATCGGTGTCGTCGCGATGCCGTCGGCGGAGCGGGCACGGCGCGTGGCGGTCTTGCCGCCGTGGCGCGCCGGCAGCCAGGCATCGGCAAAGCCGAGCTTGGCCGCTTCCTTGAGGCGCGCGTCGGTATGCGACACCGGCCGCACCCGGCCGCTGAGGCCGATCTCGCCAAAGACGACCGTGTCGGCCGGCACCGCGCTTTCGGTGAGCGCGGAAACGAGCGCGGCGGCGACCGCGAGATCGGCCGCCGGCTCGCCGATGCGCAACCCGCCGGCGACGTTGAGATAGATGTCGTTGGGGCCGACCGAGAGACCACAGCGCGCGTCAAGCACCGCGACGATCATCGCCAGCCGTGTCGCGTCCCAGCCGACGACGGCGCGGCGCGGCGTGCCGAGCAGCGACGGCGCGACCAGCGCCTGGATCTCGACCAGCACCGGCCGCGTCCCCTCGATCCCGGCGAAGACGGCGGCGCCGGTGACCGCGGCTTCGCCCTGTTCGGCGTCGGCACGTTCGGCGAGAAACATCGCCGACGGGTTCGGCACTTCCACGAGGCCGCGATCGCTCATCTCGAAGACGCCGATCTCGTCAGTGGCGCCAAAACGGTTTTTGACCGCGCGCAGGATGCGAAACTGGTGGCCGCGCTCGCCTTCGAAATAGAGCACGGTATCGACCATGTGTTCGAGCACGCGCGGACCGGCGATCATGCCTTCCTTGGTGACGTGCCCGACCAGCACCAACGCGATACCGCGCCGCTTGGCGAGGCCGATCAGCTCCTGCGCCGCGCCGCGTACCTGGCTCATCGTGCCCGGCGCGCTGTCGAGCGTATCGAGATACATCGTCTGGATCGAGTCGATGACCGCGAGAACCGGCGGGTTCGTGATGTCGAGCGAGGCGGCAATATCGCGCACGCTGGTCGCGACGGCCAGCCGCACCGGCGCATCGGCGACGCCGAGCCGCTGGGCGCGCAGGCGGACCTGGTCGATCGCCTCCTCGCCGGTGATGTAGGCCGCCGAGCCGCCATTTGCCGCCACTGCGGCTGCGGCTTGCAGCAGCAAGGTCGATTTGCCGATGCCGGGATCTCCGCCGACGAGGATCGCCGAACCCGGCACCAGGCCGCCGCCGCAGACGCGGTCGAGTTCGGCGATACCGGTGAGGTGGCGCGGCGCGGTGCGGCTTTCGCCGCGCAGGGCGACAAAATCGAGCGCATGCCCGCCCTTCGTGCTGCCGCCAAGGCTCTTTGGCGGCCCGGAGCGCGGTAGCTCCTCGACAAGGCTGTTCCAAGCGCCGCACGCCTCGCAACGCCCGGCCCATTTCGGCCAGACGGCGCCGCATTCCTGGCAGGCGTAGCGGGCTTGGGATTTAGCCATCGTCGCTCATACCGCGCGGACCTCCATCTGGATCGGCCCCTCGGCACGGCCATGGACAAACTGATCGACAAAGGCGTTATGCGATTCGTCGATCTCGTCGGCCGGACCCTGCCAGACGATCTTGCCTTTGTGCAGCATGGCGATGCGGTCGGCGATCTTGCGCGCGCTCACCATGTCGTGGGTGATCGAGACGGCCGTGGCGCCGAGTTCGCGTACGCATTTGATAATGAGGTCGTTGATCACGTCGGCCATGATCGGGTCGAGTCCGGTTGTCGGCTCGTCAAAAAAGATGATCTCCGGCTCTGCGGCGATGGCGCGGGCAAGCGCGACGCGCTTCTGCATGCCGCCCGATAGCTCGGCCGGCCGCAACTCTCCGACCTCGGCGCCAAGGCCGACCGCCGCCAGCTTTTCGAGCGCGATGCGCTTTGCGTTGGCTCGCTCCATCCCCCGCCCCTGGATGAGCCCGAACGCCACATTCTCCCACACGTGCAGCGAATCGAACAGCGCGGCGCCCTGAAACAGCATGCCGAATTTCGACATCAGCGCCGCCCGCTCGGCCCGACGGATGCCGACCGTCTCGACCCCGTCGATCCGGATCGAGCCCGCCTCGGGGTGCAACAGCCCGAGGATGCATTTGACGAAAACCGATTTTCCCGTGCCCGAGCCGCCGATGATCACGAGGCTTTCGCCGATGCCGCAATCGATATCGATGCCGTCGAGCACGCGCTTTGGCCCGAACGACTTTTGGAGACCCCTCACCGAGATTTTCGGGGTGGAACCGCCGTTCATTTGCCGAAAAAGGCAGTGGTGAGCATGTAATTGCTGACGAGGATCAGAATCGAGGCCGACACAACGGCGTAAGTGGTCGCCTGGCCGACACCCTCGGCGCCGCCGCGCGAGTGATAGCCGTGGTAGCAGCCCATCAGCGCGACGATAAAGCCGAACACGCCAGCCTTCACCAGCCCGGAAACGACATCCATCGTTTCAAGATAATTCTCGGTCTGCGTCAGGTAGCTCGCCGGGTTGAAGCCGAGTTTGACGGTGCCGACAATGTAGCCCCCGAACACACCGATAATGTCGGCGACGACGACCAACAGCGGCAGCGTGATCAGCCCAGCCAGCAGCCGCGGCAGGACCAGATAGCGGAACGGGTCGGTCGACAGCGTAGTCAGCGCGTCGATCTGGTCGGTGACGCGCATCGTGCCGATCTCCGCCGCCATCGCCGCGCCGACACGTCCAGCGACCATCAGCCCGGCGATCACCGGCCCCAACTCGCGCGTCACCGACAGCACGACGACCGTCGCGACCGCGCTCTCGGCATTGAACCGGGCGAACCCGGTATAGGATTGCAGCGCCAGCACCATGCCGGTGAAAATTGCGGTCAACCCGACCACCGGCAACGAGTAATAGCCCATATAGACGATCTGGCGGGCGATGATCCGTGGATAGAAGGGGGGGCTGAAGGCGCCCGCCAGCCCCATCAGCGCGAAATTGACGAGCCGCCCCGTCGCCGCCAGAAAGCTGAGAAAAGCCGCGCCGACCGACGCCAGAAACGTGATCATTCCCGGCCGGCGGGCTCGCGGTAGACCCGGTGATAACGCGCGCCGAGCGCGGTCAGGATTTCGTAGCCAATCGTCCCGGCATCGGCCGCAGCATCGTCGACGCTGTAATGCGGGCCAATCAGCTCGATGCTATTGCCCGGGTAAAGCGCGGTGGACGGCGCGTTCGAGACGTCGAAGGTGGTGAGGTCCATCGACAGGCGGCCAACCACCGGCACCCGTTTTCCGCCGAGCCAGCCGCAGCCGCGATGGCTCAGCGAACGCGGCCAACCATCGGCGTAACCTATTGACGCGGTTGCCAACATTCCCGGTCCGGTCATGACGTGCGCGGCACCGTAGCCAACCGGTTCCCCGCTGTCAATTTTACGCAGCTGGATGATTTTCGCGGTCAAGCGCACCACCGCCCGCATCGGGTTGGTGCAGCCGGGCAGGGGATTGACCCCGTAAAGCGCCGCACCGGGACGCACTTCGTCGAAATGGAAGTCAGCCCCAAGAAAGATCCCCGAGGACGCGGCAAGGCTCGCGGTGAGGTCAGGGAGTTGTTGCCGGGCGGCCAGAAAGCGCTCGCGCTGACGAATGCTGAGCGGGTGTGCCGGGGTGTCGGCGCAAGCGAGATGGCTGATCAGCCCTGTCGCGCCGACGTCTTTGATCCGGTCGAGGTTGGCGGTCAGTTCAGTTGCCGACAGCCCGAGGCGCGCGAGACCGGTGTCGGCCTGGACAAGCGGGGGCATCCGCTTGCCGGCGGGAAGTTTGGCCCAGGAGTCGATCTGGCCGGCATCGTTGAGCACCGGGATTAGGCGCGGCGCAACGAATTCGCCAGCCGCGCCCGGCAGGGGGCCATTGAAGACGGCGATTTCCGGCGCAGGGTCGAGTGCATCGCGCAGTGTGATCCCCTCGTCGAGCGTCGCAACAAAAAACCGCCGGCAGCCCGCATCCCGCAACGCCCGCGCGACCCGGGCGGCGCCGAGGCCGTAGGCGTCGGCCTTGACCACCGCGGCGCAGGCAGCGGACGCGGCTTTCTTCGCCAGAAAACGCCAATTGGCGACGATCGCGCCGAGGTCGATTTCCAGCACGGCGCCGGCGCGGGAGGCGGCGTCTACAGGCATGAAATAATTTTTGAGCATCATCCCCGCGAAGGCGGGGGGCCAGAGGCAAACGACTCGTCGCTCGCCCTGGGTTCCCGCTTTCGCGGGAAAGACGAATTGTTTAACGGCTTGCGGCCCATGTCTCAATACGCCGCAGGGAGGCTTTCGGGGCCGATGAAATTGTCGAACTTGGTCGTTTCGGCCTCGAAATGCAGCTTCACGGTGCCGATCGGTCCATGCCGCTGCTTGGCGATAATGACCTCGGCCAGACCATAAGTCGCCTCGCAGCGTTCGCGCCAGCGATCGTGCCGATCGTTGAACTTGTCGTCGCCTTCGTCGGGGCGGCGCGTCGGCTCGGCACGCGACAGATAGTATTCCTCGCGGAAGATGAACATGACCACGTCCGAATCCTGTTCGATCGAGCCGGATTCGCGCAGATCGGCGAGTTGCGGCCGTTTGTCCTCGCGCTGCTCGACAGCGCGCGACAATTGCGACAGCGCGAGGACCGGCACCTCCAGTTCCTTGGCGATCGCCTTGAGGCCGCGGGTGATCTCGGAGATTTCCTGAACACGATTTTCTGAGCCGCGCGCGCCGCTACCCGACGGCCGCAGCAATTGCAGATAGTCGATGACGATGACCCCCAGCCCCTGCTGCCGCTTCAGGCGCCGCGCGCGGGTGCGCAGCGCCGCGACCGAGAGCGCCGGCGTATCGTCGATGTAAAGTGGCACGGTCGAGAGGCGCTGGCTCGCGGCGACAAAGCGGTCGAAATCGTCCTTGCGCACATCGCCGCGGCGGATGCGGTCGGACGAAACATTGCTTTCCTCGGCGAGGATACGCGTCGCTAGTTGCTCGGCCGACATTTCGAGCGAAAAGAAGCCGATCACCGCGCCGTCCTCGGCGATCTTGCGGCCATCAGGTCCCACGCCGGCGACGTAGGACTTTGCCGCGTTAAACGCGATGTTCGTGGCGAGCGAGGTTTTGCCCATCGATGGGCGGCCCGCGAGGATGATGAGGTCCGACGGGTGCAGACCGCCGAGTTTTTTGTCGAGATCGACAAAACCGGTCGCGACGCCGACTGTGCGGCCGCTGCGCTGAAACGCCGCCTCTGCCATCTGCAGTGCGCTCGTCAGTGCCGCGTCGAGCGGGCGGAGTCCCCCTTCCGCCTGACCGGAGCTCGCAAGCTCAAACAGCCGCGCCTCCGCCCGCTCGATCTGGGTGACGGCGTCATCGTCAAGGTCGTGGCGGAAGGCGTCGTTGACGACGTCTTCGCCAAGCCCGATCAGCTGCCGCCGCAAATGCAAATCGTGGATGCGTCGCCCGTAATCCTCCGCGTTGATGATGGTGACCGCCGATTCGGCAAGCCGCGCCAAGTACTGCGCCCCGCCGATCTCGGCGAGCGCGCCGTCCTGATCGAACAGGTTCTTCAGCGTCACCGGGTTGGCGATCTGCCCGCGCTCGATGAGCTTGCCGATGGCGGCGTAAATCCGCCCGTGTACCGCGTTGCCGAAATGCTCCGCCTCGAGGAAGTCGGAGACTCGGCCGTGCGCCAGATTGTTGCGGAAGATGGCGCCTAGCAGCGCCTGCTCGGCCTCCGTGTTGTAGGGCGCGACGCGGATCGGCTCAGGGTCGGTCTCGCGCAGCGGCGTGACCGATGACGCGGTGGACTGCATCGCCGCAAGATAGCACCGACGTCCCAGCCAACATTGCGGAATCCATGTATCCGCCAAAAAGAACGGCGGATATCAATGTGAAAAAACTCTGGGAAGAATGGTGGATATTTTTGTGGAAACAGTCGGGATAGTAATCGATTCGCCTCTGCGCCTCAGCGGCTTGCCGTTACGCGGCGCGATCGTCGGCTTTGCGGTGCGCGCGCTCCCAGTCGAACATGTAGTCACGGGTCAGCGGCACGGTGTCGACCGCTTTGGCCATCTGGATTTGCATGACGAGATGACCACCATGGCGGAAGGCGACCTCGGAGCCGACGAGATATGTCTCCCACATACGGCAGAACCGCTCGTCGTAGAGTTTGAGCACCTTGTCGCGCTGTTGCAGAAAGCGGCGCCGCCACGCCTTCAGCGTCTCGGCGTAATGCAGGCGCAGCACCTCGATATCGGTGACCCAAAGCCTTGTCCGCTCGATAATCGGAACGACCTCGGAAATTGCCGGAGAATAGCCACCGGGGAATATGTATTTTCGGATCCAGGGGTTGGTGGCCCCAGGCCCGTCCATGCGGCCGATCGAATGCAACAGCGCGACGCCGTCGTGCTTGAGCAGCCGGTTCACCTGCTCAAAGAAGGTCGGATATTGGCCGACACCGACATGTTCGAACATGCCGACCGAAACGATGCGGTCGTATTGCCCGCCTTCCTCGCGATAGTCGCGCAGATGGAAGCGCACACGATCGGAAACGCCGGCCTGCGCGGCACGGCGCTGGGCGACCTTGAGCTGCTCGGTCGACAGTGTGAGGCCGGTAACATCGGCGCCGCATTCGCTTGCCAGATAGAGCGCGAGCCCGCCCCAGCCCGAGCCAATGTCGAGTACCTTCATCCCCGGCAGCAGCAGCAGCTTTGCCGCGATATGCCGACGCTTGTTGAGTTGTGCGGTGTCGATATCGTCGTCGGGGGTCAGAAAGTAGGCGCAGGAATATTGCCGGTCGCGGTCGAGAAAAAGGTCGTAAAGCTCGTCCGACAGGTCGTAATGATGCGCGACATTCAGGCGCGAGCGGCGGATCGGGTTGTACTGGTGCAGCCTTCGCGTGAGCCGCGCGGTCCAAGCCGCCAGGCGCCATGGGACCGTGCCAACCATCAATACGTCATTGCGGGTGAGCAGTTCGATCAGCGAGTAGATGTCGCCCGACTCGATCGTCAGGCTGCCGTCCATATAGGCTTCCGGCACGTGCAGCCGCGGGTTGATGGCGAGCTTGCGATGCAGCGCCTGATCGTGCAGCCGGACTGTCGCTGCCGGTCCGGTGGTTCCGCCGAAAACATGACGCCGTCCCGCGGCGTCGAAAAGTTCGAGGCGTCCGATGCGGATGAACCGGGAAAGCAGCCGCGCGAGCAGCATGGCAACAAGCCTGCCAAAAACCAACCGAGCGGCTAATATTGGCCACTTCCGCTTGTAAAAACAAGCTGGTAGGCGGTTTGCTCCAGCGCGCGGCTATTTGTCGAGCAGTCAGGCGGTGGCGCGCTCGTCTTCCGCCCCGGCTTCCTCGTCTTCGTCCGGCTCGGCGAGCGGGTCGAGCCCGGCCTGTTGCATCTTGGCGGCATCGAGAGATTGCGCGACATTGGCGGTAACGGTGACCGCAACCTCCGGATGAAGCATCACGCGAACCGGATGCAGGCCCAGCGTCTTGATCGGCCGGTCGAGCACGATCTGCTGGCGGCCGACCGTAAAGCCGGCTTCGGTCACCGCGTCGGCGATGTCACGCGACGATACCGAGCCATAGAGCTGGCCGCTTTCGCCGGCCTGCCGAATCAAAACGACAGAGAGACCTTCAAACTTCTTCGCGACGTCCTCGGCATCGCCCTTGCGCGCCAGGTTGTGGGCTTCAAGCTGGACGCGCTGGGTTTCAAAGTAGGCGAGGTTGTCCTTGGTGGCGCGCATCGCCTTTTTCTGCGGCAGCAGGTAGTTGCGCGCATAGCCCGGCCGCACCTTTACCACCTGGCCCATCTGGCCGAGCTTTTCGATGCGCTCCAGCAGGATCAAGTCGATCATCGCAGCCTCCTACTGGACCATGTAGGGCAGCAGCCCGAGATAGCGCGCGCGCTTGATCGCGCGCGACAACTCGCGCTGCTTCTTGGTCGAAACCGCGGTGATGCGGCTCGGCACGATCTTGCCGCGCTCGGATATGAACCGCTGCAACAGGCGCACATCCTTGTAGTCGATCTTGGGCGCGTTCGGCCCCGAGAACGGGCAGGATTTGCGGCGGCGGAAAAACGGCCGACGCGCCGCGGCGGCGCGGCCCCCACCGCTGGACCCGGTCTGGCTTTCCATTTAGGCCTCCACCGGTGCGGGTGCTGCTTCGGCGCGCGGCGCGCGGTCTTCCCGAGGCGCCCGATCTTCGCGCGGACCGCGGTCTTCACGGTCTTCATAACGATCGCGATCGCCGCGGCGCGGGCGGTCTTCGCGGCTGCCGCGGTTGAGCATGACCGGTGAGGGGCCTTCCTCCAACACATCGACCCGGATCGTGAGGTAGCGCAATACGTCCTCGTTGATGCGCATCGTCCGCTCTAACTCGGCCACCGCCGGGGCGGGCGCGTCGATGTTAAAGAGCACGTAGTGGCCCTTGCGGTTTTTGCTCATGCGGTAGGCGAGGTTGCGCAGGCCCCAATTTTCGCGCTTCTTCACCTCGCCGCCGTTATCAGCGATGAGCTGGGTGAACTGATCGGCGAGGGCATCGACCTGGGCGCCGGAAATATCTTGGCGCGCGATAAAGACGTTCTCGTAGAGCGGCATGTCTCACGACCCCTTGTGGCTGAGACGGCCCGGAGCGCGAGCGCCGATCGGGCCAAGCCGGCCGCAACAGCACGGCCGGCAAGGGAGCGCGGCACTATACGGAAAAGCACCGCTGGCGCAAGCGGGCGCATACCAAGTCCGACGCGGTTCTGTTATAGGACAGCGAAGCTGTCATAAATGCGTGAGAGGCCGATGTTGACGCTCTACGGCGATCTTGATTCCGGAAATGTCTACAAGGTGCGGCTGCTGCTGGCGCAGCTTGGGATTGCGTATCGGCGTGTCGATACGACGCAAAATCGCGGCGAGCCGCAATCGCCGGTGTTTCGCGCGATCAACCCGATCGGCAAGATCCCGACCGTCGTCTTCGACGATGGCCGCATGCTCTCGGAATCTGGAGCGATCCTGTTCTACCTGGCGCAAGCGTCGCGGTTCTGGCCGAAAGACGATTGGGAGCAGGCGCAAGTGCTGCGCTGGATGTTTTTCGAGCAATACAGCCACGAGCCCTATATTGCGGTGAACCGGCATTGGAAACTGCATCTACCCGCGGCGGAGCAGGCGCGTCTGGTGGATCGTATCGCTCATAACCATCAACGGGGCTTGGAAGCGCTGGCGGTGATGGATCGCCAACTCCGCGCCGCGGACTGGCTCGCGGCAGACCGCTACTCAATCGCCGACATCGCGCTCTACGCGTACACGCACACGGCGGCGGATGGCGGGTTCGATCTTGCGCCTTATCCCGGCATCAAACGGTGGCTTGACCGGGTCGCGGCGCAGCCGGGCCATATCCCGCAGATGCAGCCAGAACCGGAGGTACCGGTCTCTGCGTGGCCGGGCTAGGCGCGGACGGGGACGCCCTTTTCCTCAAACATCTGCTGCAATTCGCCGGTCTCGAACATCTCTCGGATGATGTCGCAGCCGCCGATGAACTCACCCTTCACATAAAGCTGCGGGATGGTCGGCCAGGAGGAAAATTCCTTGATGCCCTCCCGCACCGAGGAATCCGCAAGCACATCAATACCTTTAAACTTGATTCCCATACGGCTGAGGATCTGCACCACGGTGGCGGAGAAGCCGCATTGCGGGAAGACCGGCGTCCCCTTCATGAACAGCACGACGGGGTTTTCGGTCACTTGCTGGTGGATGCGGTCGTGGGTGGTTGTGTCCATGTGATCCTCGCTGGGTCGCGTGTTCAGTCCTGGGGGGCGCTCGTCTGCAAGGCGAGCGCATGCAATTCACTGCCCATCCGGCCGCGCAGCGTCTGATAGACCATCTGGTGCTGCTGCACCCGGGTCTTGCCGCGGAACGCCTCGGCGACGACCGTGGCCGCGTAGTGGTCGCCATCGCCGCGAAGATCCTCAATCGAAACCTGCGCGCCGGGGAGGCCCTCCCTGATGAGACGCTCGATCGTCGCCGCGTCCATCGCCATCGTGCCGGTTCTCCTCTGCCTCGACCGGCTAAGCCCCTGCCATATAGGCCGGAAGCCACGCCTCGTTGGCGGCTTTTAACTCGTGCACCGATATGGCATCGCCGCCGGGGAGTGTCAACGAAGCGTCGTTCTCCTGTCCGCCGACCGTGCCGATACATTGCGCGTATATACCCGCATTTTGCGCTTCGGCCAAGAGGGTATCGGGTGTTGCGGTTTCGACCAGATAGCGGCCCTGGTCTTCGCCAAAGAGAAACCCAGTGTTCGTCGGCACGGCATCCAGCATGACGCCCGCTTCACCGGCCATCGCCATCTCGGCGATCGTAACGAGCAATCCGCCGTCGCTGACGTCATGGCACGCGGCGACCCGGCCGGAATGAATCAGGGCGCGAACGAAGTCGCCGTGGCGGCGCTCGGCGGCGAGATCGACCGGCGGTGGGGCGCCGTCCTCGCGTCCCTCGATTTCGCGCAGATAGAGCGAGGAGCCGAGATGGCCGTTTGTTTCGCCGATGAGGATCAGCGTGTTGCCCTCGCGCTTCAGCGCCAGGTCGACGGCCTTGGCCGCATCGGCGATCAGCCCGACGCCGCCGATCACCGGTGCCGGCCAGATCGCGCTGCCGCTGGTCTCGTTGTAGAGCGAGACATTGCCCGAAACGACCGGGTAATCGAGCGCGAGGCAGGCGGCGCGCATCCCGGCGCAGGCGCCGGCAAACTCGGCCATGATCTCAGGCTTCTCGGGATTGCCGAAATTCATGTTGTCCGTGAGCGCCAACGGCAGCGCGCCCACGGCTGTGAGGTTCCGCCAACTTTCGGCGACCGCTTGCATGCCGCCGGCTTCGGGGTCAGCGTGGACATAGCGCGGCGCGCAATCGGTGCACAGCGCGAGCGCCTTGCCGGCCTCGTTGACCCGCACGACCGCCGCGTCGCCGCCCGGCCGCTTGACGGTGTTTCCCATCACCAGATGGTCGTATTGTTCCCAGACCCAGCGTTTCGAGGCGAGGTCGGGGCACGCGAGCAGCTTCTTGAGGCAATCGAGCGGATCGCGGGCGGGGAGGGCGCCGGCATCGATATCGGCCGGCTTGGCGCGCGGCCGCGTGGGGCGATGGTAGAGCGGCGCCTCGGTGACGAGCGGCCCGACCGGGATGTCAGCGGCGATCTCGCCATGCATTTTGAGGATCAGCCGGCCGGTGTCGGTGACATGGCCGATCACTGCGAAATCGAGCTCCCATTTCTCGAAGACGCGGCGTGCCTCGGGCTCGCTGCCGGGGCGCAGCACCATCAGCATGCGCTCCTGGCTTTCGCTCAGCATGATCTCGTAGGGGGTCATCCCGGTCTCGCGCACCGGCACCTTGTCGAGATCGAGTTCGATGCCGAGACCACCCTTGCCGGCCATCTCGACCGAAGACGAGGTCAGCCCCGCGGCGCCCATATCCTGAATTGCGACGATCGCGTCGCCGGCCATCAACTCGAGGCACGCCTCGATCAACAGCTTTTCGGTGAACGGGTCGCCGACCTGCACGGTCGGGCGCTTTTCGGCGGCACTGTCGTCGAACTCCGCGGACGCCATCGTCGCGCCGTGGATGCCGTCGCGCCCGGTCTTGGCGCCGACATAGATCACCGGGTTCCCGGCGCCCGAGGCGGCCGAATAGAAGATGCGGTCGGCCTTGGCGATGCCGACGCACATCGCGTTGACCAGGATGTTGCCGTTGTAGCTCGCGTGGAACTGGCACTCGCCGCCCACCGTCGGCACGCCGACGCAGTTGCCGTAGCCGCCGATCCCAGCCACCACGCCGCCGACGAGATGGCGGGTTTTCGGATGCGCGGGGTCGCCAAAGCGCAGCGAATTGAGCAGCGCGACCGGCCGCGCGCCCATCGTGAAGACGTCGCGCAGGATGCCGCCAACCCCGGTGGCCGCGCCCTGATACGGCTCGATAAAGGACGGGTGGTTGTGGCTCTCGATCTTGAAGACGACCGCGTCGCCATCGCCGATATCGACGACGCCGGCGTTCTCGCCCGGCCCGCAAATGACGCGCGGGCCTTCGGTGGGGAGCGTCTTGAGCCAGACCTTCGACGATTTGTACGAGCAATGCTCGCTCCACATCGCCGAGAAGACGCCGAGTTCGGTGAGGTTTGGCGTGCGCCCGAGAATGCTTTCGACGCGCGCGAACTCCTCGGCCGAGAGCCCCATCTCGGCGGCAAGGGCAGGGGTGATGTTTGACCTCTCTGCTGTCATTCCGGAGACCGAGCGCAGCGAGGGAGTCCGGAACCCATGAACACGAACCCATCCAAAATTGCACCGTCGGCGTTCAACTTTTGAAGACGGTGTTCATGGGTTCCGGGTTCGCTGCTAAGCAGCGCCCCGGAATGACAAAAATTACTGCAGTGCACTGACGATCCCGTCAAACAGGCCTTGGCCATCGGTGCCGCCGAGCAGCGGGTCGGTGACGTTTTCCGGATGCGGCATCATGCCGAGCACGGTGCGCGTCTCGTTGAACACGCCAGCGATCGATCGTGCCGAGCCGTTGAAATTGCCCTCATCGGTCAACTCGCCGTCGGCATCGCAATAGCGGAACGCGACACGGCCTTCGCCGTCGAGCCGGTCGAGCGTCTCCGGGTCGGCGGTATAGTTGCCCTCGCCATGCGCGACCGGCACGCGGATCGTCTGGCCGGTCTCGTAGCCGCAGGTGAACAGCGTCTGCGAGTTCTCGACCCGCAAATACACATCGCGGCACGCAAAACTCAGCGTGCGGTTCGGCAGCAGCGCGCCGGGCAGCATCCCTGCTTCGGTCAGCACCTGGAAGCCGTTGCAGATGCCGAGCACCGGCACGCCCTTGGCGGCGCGCGCCTTAACCTCACGCATGATCGGCGAATGCGCCGCCATCGCACCGCAGCGCAGGTAATCGCCATAAGCAAACCCGCCGGGCAGCACGATGAGATCCGCCGCCGGCAACTCGCTGTCGCGATGCCAGACGATCGCCGGGTCCTTGCCGCTGGCGCGCTTCAGCGCGGCGCAGACATCGCGCTCGCGGTTGGAGCCAGGGAAGATGACGACGGCAGCTTTCATCTAGGACCTCGTCATTCCCGCGGAGCGGGGAATCCAGGGCGAGTGACTGAGCGGTTGCCCCTGGGCCCCCGCCTGCGCGGGGGTGACGAAGAAAACGGGGCCGTCATTCCAGCTCGATCGCGTAGTTCTCGATGACCGGGTTGGCGAGCAGGTCCTTGCACATGGCTTCGACCTTGGCCTGCGCGGCGTCCCTGTCGCTGCCTTCCAGCTCGATCTCGATCAGTTTGCCCTGGCGCACCTCCCCGATGCCGGTAAAGCCGAGCGAGGCCAGCGCATTGCCGATCGCCTTGCCTTGCGGGTCGAGGACGCCCGTCTTGAGGCTTACATGGACACGGGCTTTCATTGGCCAACTTTCATTGGATCGTCCTTGGCCCTTTGAAATCGGCCGGTCCGCCTTCCGGCAAAATGCCGAGCCGGCGCGCCACTTCCTGATAGCCCTCGGCGACCTTCTCCAAATCCTGCCGGAAGCGATCCTTGTCGAGGCGCTCGCTGGTGCGGATATCCCACAGCCGCATGTTGTCGGGGCTAATTTCGTCGGCGACGACAATGCGCATGTCGTCATCGCTGTAGAGCCGGCCGAACTCCAGCCCGAAATCCACCAGCCGGATGCCGATGCCGAGAAACAGCCCGGACAGGAAATCGTTGATCCTGAGCGCGGTGTGCATGATCTCGTCGAGGTCCTGGGTGCTCGCCCAGGCAAAGGCCGTAATGTGCTCCTCGCTGACCAGCGGGTCGCCCAGCTCAGCCTTTTTGTAATGATATTCGATGATCGAGCGCGGCAGCGCCTGACCCTCGGCGAGGCCCAGCCGCTTGGCGAGTGAGCCGGCCGCGACATTACGCACGACCACGCGCAACGGGATGATCTCGACCTCGCGCACCAATTGCTCGCGCATGTTGAGCCGGCGGACAAAATGCGTCGGGATGCCGATCTCGGCGAGCTTCAGCATCAGGAATTCGCAGATGCGGTTGTTCAGCACGCCCTTGCCGGTGATCGTGCCGCGCTTCTGCTTGTTGAAGGCGGCGGCATCGTCCTTGAAATACTGCACCAGCGTGCCGGGCTCGGGGCCCTCGAACAGCACCTTGGCCGAGCCTTCATAAATCTGTCGGCGTCGCGACATCCCGGCTCCAATGCGGAAACCATCTTTCATATAGCAAGCAGGAAGGGGGCCAACAATGCCGGCGCGGTTATGCTACCGGGCGATCCGAAACGTCCGCCCAGGGGATCACCGCCGGTTGCCATTGCGCGTAGCGAAAGCGCGGCGTTCGTTCGCCGGCATTGGGCTCGGGTAATGCGATCAGCGCGCTCGATACCGTGCCGTAGCCGTGCGGCATCGTGAAGCGAAGCGCATTTTCCGGCGGCTCGCCCGCGGGTGATTCGGCGTTCGACAGCAGAGTCTCCCATGATGCCCAATCGTCGCGGTCGGGGTCGGGCGGCGCGGCCTCACGAAAGCGCGGTGTGGCGAGTGTGACACGTCGGTTATTCGGCCGGTTGAGCTCGCCGGAATCGATCAGCGACAGCCCCTCGGGGATGGGCCAGGCGTCGATCGCCGCGCCGTCGGCGTGACGCAGCCAGAACGCGTCGCGGTTGTCGGCGACGATCAGGTTGAAGGTGCGATAGGCCGCCGGGTCGAGATGGGTCAGCGCCTCGGCTGCGGCTACCGCGTCGGGATGGTCGAGCGCTTCGAGCACCAGCTCGCCGCGCGAGCGCTGCCCCGGTGCCGGGCCGAGCGAGCCGTGGCGGTTGAGCACCGCCGCGGCGACGCCCCAATCGTTGAGGCCGAGCCATGAGCCGCCCGCCAGCTGGTCGAGCCCGGCGATGACTTCCGGCCGGTCCGACCAATGCCGCGCCGGCGGCAGCGCCGGCCGCCCGATCATTTCATCGCGGTTTGCGCCGATGATCACCGGCCAGCGATGCTCCGGCCTACGTAGAATGACTAAGGTGCACACGGCGCTGGCGCTTGGGTATACTGCGGGGCACGAATTTTAGGTGGGACGATCATGCCGACCTTTGAGGATCGCGAGAAAGAATTCGAGAACTGGTTCAAGCATGAGCAGGAGTTGCGCTTCAAGGCCGCCGCGCGCCGCAACTACATGCTCGGGGTCTGGGCGGCTCAGCGCCTCGGGTTGAGCGGAACCGCTGTTGCGGATTATGCGAAAACGGTCGTCGATGCCCAGTTCGAGAAAGGCGGCGACAAGCATGTCGTCGAGAAGGTCGCCGGAGACCTCGCTGCCAAGGGCCAGAGCGTGACGGCTGCGCAGGTCCAGTTTGAGCTCGACCATTTCGCCGCGGCAGCCCGCCAGCAGGTGATGAAGGAGTAAAAAAACCCTTCGTCGCACCGCCAAAGCGGATTCAGAACTCGAACGTATCGAGGTCGTTCGAGAGCTCGACCGGGCCGGTGTAGTCGCGCTTTACGTCGGATTCGATCTCGGCGAGCGCGGCTGGTGTCGTCTGGCGGAAATGGGTGAGTACAAGCCGTTCGGTCTTGGCGCTCGCGGCGATCTTCCCGGCGGTGTCGGAGCAGGCGAGGGTATAGTCGCCGAGCCGCCGCATCTGCGTGGTGGCGAGCGCCGATGACGGCAGATAGCAGCATTGCAGGTGCAGGTCGGCGCGCTCGGCGGCGCGCAGCAGCCCGTCGCACATCACCGCGTCGCCGCTGAACGAGAACACCTTGCCCTCGGCCTCGACGCGCCAGGCAAAACAGATCCAGCGGCCGGCGAGCTTCGGGCCAAAGCCGAGGCCGTGGCCATGCTCGACCTCCTCGCAGCGCGCCCGCCACCCGTCGCCTTCCACCACCTGCCCGCCGCGCAGTTCGGTGATTTCGGCGCCGACAAAGCGGCCATACCCCGCCTCGTCGTCTCGAAAAGCGATGTCCCGGTCGTAGACCAGACCGACCAGCGCCTCGACGATCCCGGCGGTGCCCGGCGGACCGTAAATCCTGAGCGGCTGGCGGCGGCCCTCGATATGGCTGGTGATCAGGTAGTTCGCCAACTCGCCGATATGATCGACATGCAGATGCGAGATGAAGAGCGGCCCGATCTCGGCGACCGGGAAGCCCTTCGCCGCGACGCCGCTTATCACGCCGCGTCCGACATCGAACATCAGATACCGGCCGGCAGCCTCAAGCACATGGCAGGCCGAGCCGCGCTCGCTGTCGAGGCGCGGTCCACCGGTGCCGAGTGTGTGCAGCTTCAATTAGTAAGGTCGGTCGCCTGCCACGGTGACGCGGTTGCCGGAGCGGGTGTGCGGCCAGTAGTCCCACATCGCGTGGTGCTGGGCGCAGCGATTGTCCCAGAACGCGATCGAATTTTCCTGCCAGCGGAAGCGGCACTGAAACAGCGGGCTCGCCATGTGCTCGTAGAGATAACGCAGGACGCCCTCGCTTTCGTCGCGCGGGATGCCGTTGATATACTTGGTGAAGCCCTTGTTGACATAGAGGCATTTGCGGCCGGTCACCGGGTGGGTGCGCACGACCGGGTGGTCGGCATAGGGGTAGCTTTCCTTGTCCTTAATCCCGTAATTGGCGTATTGGCCGCGGTAATGCTCGCCGCTGTGGCGGGCGGTGAGGCCGTCGAGATACGCCTTCATGCGGTCGCTCAGCGCCTCGTAGGCGGCGTACATGTTGGCGAACAGCGTGTCGCCGCCGCGCGGCGGGCATTTCTTGATGTAGAGAATGCTGCCCATCGGCGGCTCGGTGTCGCACGACACGTCCGAGTGCCAACCCTCGCCATTGGCGCGGAAGGAATCCTTGTCGGCGTGGATAATCATCAGCTCCGGCAGGCCCGGTTCGGTCGGTGCCGCCGGGTGGATGTGCAGCCCACCAAAACGGCGGCCAAAATCCAGGTGCTGCGTCGGCGTCAAATGCTGGTCGCGGAAGAAGACCACGAGGTTTTCCGCGAGCGCGCGGTGGATTTCGTCCATCTGCCGGTTGCTCGGCTCGCGCAGATCGACATCGCCGATCTCGGCGCCGATGATCGGCGTCAGCTTGTCGACGCTGATCGCCTCATAGGGCGAATCCTCTGGCGTGTATTTGATGCGGGGGCCGTTGTTACTGCGCAGCGAGCTCATCGCGCTTCTCCCTGGTGTCTGCCGTGTCGACTCCCGCGGCGCCGAAGACGCGGCGGAAGATCGTGTCGACATGCTTGAAATGATAGGCCGGGTCGAACGACGCGTCGATGGCCTCGGGGCTGAGGTAGCGAGTGATTTCGGGGTCGGCCTTCAGCAGGTCGGCGAATTTTCCGCCGCCATGCCAGGAGGCCATCGCGTGTTTCTGGACCAGACGATAGGCGTCCTCGCGGCTCATGCCGGCTTGGGTCAGCGCGAGCAGGAAACGCTGCGAGTCCGGCAATCCGCCGAGGGAGTGGAGATTGGCCGCCATCCGCTCCGGGTTGACGATCATCTTGTCGATGACGCCGGCGAGCCGGTTGAGCGCGAAATCGAGCGTGATCGTCGTGTCCGGCGCGATAAAGCGCTCGACTGAGGAGTGTGAGATGTCGCGCTCGTGCCAAGTGACGCTGTTTTCCAGCGCCGGCGTCACCGCCGACCTAATGACACGCGAGAGGCCCGTCAGGTTCTCGGACAGCACCGGGTTGCGCTTGTGCGGCATCGCCGACGAACCCTTCTGCCCCTCGGCGAAATACTCCGACGCCTCGCGCAATTCGGTGCGCTGCAGATGGCGCAGTTCGGTCGCAAAGCGCTCGATCGCCGCGGCGATCAGCGCCAGCGCCGAAAAAAACGCGGCGTGGCGGTCGCGCGGGATGATCTGGGTCGAGACCGGCTCGGGCGTGAGGCCGAGCTTTTCGGCGACGTACTCCTCGACCCGCGGGTCGATATTGGCAAAGGTGCCGACCGCGCCGGAAATCTGGCAGGTGGCGATCTCCTTGCGTGCCGCGACAAGACGCTCGCGGTTGCGGGCGAACTCGGCGTAATGGCCGGCAAGCTTGAGGCCGAAGGTGGTCGGCTCGGCGTGGACGCCGTGACTGCGCGCGATGGTCGGCGTGTAGCGGTGCTCGAAGGCGCGCTTTTTGAGCGCGGCCAGCACCAGGTCAAGATCGGCGAGCAGGATATCGGCGGCTTGCGTGAGCTGCACCGCGAGGCAGGTGTCGAGCACGTCGCTCGATGTCATGCCCTGATGCACGAAACGCGATTCCGGTCCGACATGCTCGGCGAGGTTGGTGAGAAAGGCGATCGTCTCGTGGTGCACCTCGCGCTCGATCTCGCGGATGCGCGCGACCTCGAACTTGCCGCGCTCGCGCACCGCCCGCGCCACGCCCTGGGGGATGATTCCGAGCATCTCCTGCGCCTCGCAGGCCCAGGCCTCGATGTCCATCTGGATGCGAAAATAGTTTTCCGCTTCCCAGATGCGGGCCATTTGCGGCCGGCTGTAGCGCGGGATCATGCCGTGGTGGCCTCGTTCGATGCGGGCGCGGACTCTAACACGAGCGGCAAGGCCATCAGCACGTCATCGTGGTATTCGCCGAGATACTTGGTGGCATGGCGTTCGATGCCGTATTCGGTAAAGCCGAGCCTGGCGTAGAGACTCCGGGCCGGCAGGTTGTCGCTGACGACAAAGAGCTGCAGCAGCTCCACGTGCTGGCGGGCGTGCGCGATGATCGCTTCGACGAGAACCCGGCCGACCCCAGCACCGCGACAGGCGGGCCGGACGTACATGCCCCACAGCATCCCCTTATGCGCATGCTTGGGGCCGGGCTGCACGTAAAAGCCGGCGACGCCGACGAGACGCCCGTCGGTAAAGGCGCCGAGCACATGGGCATCGGTCAGCCGGGCGGCGAACCACTCCGGCGGCCGTTCTTGCTCGCTTTCAAATGTGCTGGCAAACGCCTCAGGGCTGTTGGTTAGCCCCTCAAGCCGGATGTCGCGGTAAAGAGCGGCGTCCTCGGCCGTGAGGCGCCGCAGCGTGACGCCGTCGCTCATGCCGGCAACGCCATGCTGTTCGCCGCAGTGTCGAAGCCGAGCGCGGCAAGCGCCGCGCGCATATGTGGCGGCACCGGCGCGGTGACTTGGATCGGCGGTCGCGCGGGGTAGAGCGGGATCGTGATCGCCCGCGCGTGGAGTTGGAGCGGCTCGCCGGCCGGCCCGTGATAGGTCACGTCACCAACGACGGGACAACCGAGCGCGGCGCAATGCACGCGGATTTGGTGCGTGCGCCCGGTTCTCGGCCGCAACTCCAGCCAAGAGCGGCCTGCGGCGTGGCCGAGCACGCGGTATTCGGTGACCGCGTGCTGCCCTGCCGGGTCGATTTCCATCCGCCAGCCGATGCGGCGGGTCTGCTTTAGGAGCGGCGCGTCGATGATGCCCTCGAGTTGGGCCGGCGTGCCGGCGACGACGGCCCAATAGACCTTTTCGATCCTGCCCTCTGCGAAGAGCGCGCCGAGCCGGCGCAGTGCCTTGGGATGCCGCCCGAGGACCAGGCACCCGCTGGTGTCGCGGTCGAGCCGGTGCGCCAACGCTGGCGGGCGCGGCAGCCCGAAGCGCAGCAGCGGGAACCAGTGTTCCAGATGCGGCCCGCCGCCCGGCCCCGAATGCACCGGAATGCCGGCCGGCTTGTCGACGACGATCACCAGCCCGTCACGGTAGAGCAAGGGTGCCGGAAACCCGGGTACAGTAAGCGGAGGATAGTCAGCGTCCATGGCTTGTTGAATATAGGCATGATGATAGGAGAGGGATCGCCATGATCGAGATGCTCGACGGTTTTCCTGAGACGGTTCTCGCATTTTCGGCCAAGGGTCGGGTGACGCGGCGGGATTATGACGAGGTTCTGGTTCCGGTGATCGAGGCGGCGTTGCGGCGATACGACAAGCTGCGCCTCTATTACGAATTGGGTCCGGACATGACCGGGTTTGACGCCGGCGCGATGTGGGAAGACTTCAAAATCGGGATGGGGCATTGGTCGCGCTGGGGGCGGGTTGCCGTCGTCACCGATATCGACTGGATGCGCCATGCGGTGAGCGCGTTTCGGTTTATCATGCCGGAACAGGTGCGGGTCTTTGCGTCTGCACAGGCGGCGGAAGCGCGCGAGTGGATCGTCGGCTGAGCGCCGCGGCTCAATGGGATGGGAGCGGATGATGACCGAGAAATCAGCCTTGCCGGCCGTCGAGACGCATGCTTTCCGCGATGACGGCACCGTGCCGAACAACACGCTGCCGCTGGTGCTGTATCGCGGCGCGCTCGGCAGCGAAGGCGACCTCGCGTCGCGCTGCGAGGCGATGTTCGACGCCCATGGCTGGCCTGGGCCTTGGCGCAACGGTATCTACGGCCACCACCACTATCACAGCACCGCGCATGAAGTGTTGGGCATTGCGCGCGGTTCGGCGCGGGTGCGGCTTGGCGGCGAGAACGGCGCGACGGTGGAATTACGCACGGGCGATGTCGTGGTCATCCCGGCCGGCGTCGCGCATAAGCGCGAGAGCGCCAGCGGCGACCTCCTGGTCATCGGCTCGTATCCGAAAGGCCAGCGTCCCGATATCTGCCAGGCCGATATCGCGTCGCACGACAAATCGGCGGGCAATGTCGCGCGCGTCCCGCTGCCGGCCTGCGACCCGGTGACCGGCGAGCCGGGCCCGCTGCTCGAATGGTGGACTTGAAGTTCGCATCATCGTTGTGGCGGGCGCGTTTGCGAACTTCAAGTCCAAAACCACTCGATTATCGAAGGTTGCCGGTGTGCTTTCGAACCCGAAATTCGCTTTAAGCGCGACCCCAACCAGGGCGAATTTCGGGTTCGGCACACCGGATTGCTGGCGCGGTGGCAAATCGCTATAACCCGCCGCCTCTTATTGCAGCGCAGCGAGCGACCCATGTCCATTGAACGCACCTTGTCGATCATCAAGCCCGACGCGACCCGCCGCAACCTGACCGGCGCGATCAACGAACGCTTCGAGCGCGCCGGCCTCAGGATCGTCGCGCAAAAACGCATCCACATGTCGAAGGACGTGGCCGGCAAGTTTTACGAGGTGCACAAGGAGCGGCCGTTCTATCAGAGCCTTGTCGACTTCATGAGCTCGGGGCCGGTGGTCGTGCAGGTGCTCGAGGGCGAGGGCGCGATTGGGAAGAACCGCGACATCATGGGCGCGACCAACCCCGCGAACGCGGCACCCGGCACGATCCGCAAGGATTTCGCCGAGTCGATCGAGGCAAATTCGGTGCATGGCTCTGATTCGCCCGAGACCGCGGCGCAGGAAATCGGCTTCTTTTTCGCGAGAACCGAAATCGTCGGTTGACCGTCTGTTATGGGTGCCCATTAACCCATTCTTAGCAAAAGCAGGCGGCATGTGGGCTGTGCTCGTATAGCGCGAGTGAACGATGCCCATTCGCCTCAAAATCCTCTCGATCGCCATCGCATTGCTCGTCGTCTTTGGCATCGTCGTGGGCATTTCGGCGGTGCTGCAGGAGCAGGTGGCCCACGAGATTGGCGGGGTCACGCGTTATCATCAGCCGCTCGTCCGCGCGATTGCCGATTTCGATGTCATCAGTTTCGAGTACGAGCTGATCCCGTTGCGGCTGTTGCGCACGACGGATGCCAGCCCAACGGAAATAGACGGCGCGGTCGCGCGCGAAGCAGCAGTCGCTCATCAGATGACGGCGGACCTCGATACCGCCGCGGCGGTGATCGCCAAGGCCGTCGACGACAGCTCGCTGCCGGTCGACAGCCGGATCGTTTTTGCTCGCCTGCAAGGAGTCCTGGGGCCGCTGCAAGCCAAGGTCCCGGGCTTTGTCGATGCCGGCCGGCAGGTCATGCAGGCGCTCGCCGCCGGCCGGCGCGACGATGCGACGCGGCTGTCGCTCGCCTTCAAGCGATACGAGCAGGCTTTTGGACCGGACACTGCGGCGGTGCGCCGCGCCGCGTCCGAATTGACCGATGCGGCGACCGTCTCGATCCGGCGCAAGCAGTCGGCGATCCGCGACCTGAGCTTCGCGCTGTTCGCGGTGGCGGCATGCCTGGGGCTCGGCTTTGGCATCTTTGTCGCGACAGCGGTGATCCGAACGCTGCGCGGGCTGGTCGACGCCGCGAAGGCCGTCGAGTCGGGCGAGCTAACGGTCTTCGTCCCGGTGCGAACCCGCGATGAAATCGGCCAGCTCGCTTTGGCCTTCAACGCCATGGTCGGAGAACTGCGCTCGAAAGAGCGGATCAAGGATACGTTCGGTAAATTTGTCGATCCGCGCATCGTTTCCGGTCTGATCAGCAGCAACGGCGACGACCTGCTCGACCACGCCGAGCGCCGTGTGGTGACGATTTTCTTTTCCGACATCAGGGGCTTCACGTCGATCAGCGAGCAGCTGACGGCCAATGCGATGGTCAATCTGCTCAACCATTATTTTGGCGCGGTGACCCGGTGCATCCGGGAGAGCAACGGGATCCTCGACAAATATATGGGTGATGGGGTGATGGCGTTTTGGTCACCGCCATTCTCTCCCGGCGATACGCATGCCGCGGCGGCCTGTCTGACGGCGCTGGCGCAGCAACAGGCGATCGAGGCCGTTCAGGCTGATCTGGCGAACATCACCGGGCTGCGCCGCAACGCGCCCGAACTTTTTGTGCGGATGGGGATCGCGACCGGCGAGGCGGTGGTCGGGACGATCGGTTCGCCGGTCTCCAAATCCTTCACCGTCATCGGCGACACGGTCAATCTCGCCTCGCGGCTCGAAGGCATTAACAAAGTCTACGGAACGCGGGTGATAATCGCAGACGACACGCTGCGTCTGGCGCAGCATGAAGTCGAAACGCGCGAAATCGATATGATCGCGGTGGCCGGCAAGGCCGAACCAGTGCGTATCCACGAATTGCTGTCGCCCTTCGGCCAGTTGGCGGCAGCCGAAGGCGAATTGCGCGGCGAGTTCGCGGCGGGCCTCGAAGCCTACCGCGCGCGCGACTGGGATCACGCCGAACGCCAGTTCTCACAATGCCTGAAGCTGAAACCCTGCGACGGTCCCTCCGTTCTGTTCGTCGATCGTGTCCGGGCGATGCGCGCCAGCCCGCCGCCGATGGACTGGGACGGCGTCTGGCGCTTCGCCCACAAATAAGACGCTCCGGAGCGGCCACATGATCGTCGATTGGATCTACAACCACCCGACCTGGCTCTGGGGCAGCATCCTCGTCATCGGCGTCACCGGCCTTGCCTGTCTCGGCCTGACGATCTTTCACCGCCTCGTACATGTCGAGGTGCGGCGCGCACATAACGATCTAGCCGGTTTTTCGATCGCGATCATCAGCGTAGTCTACGCGGTGCTGCTGGCGTTCATCGCCGTCGCGACCTGGGAAGCCTTCGCCGATGCCGAGCGCATCGTGCAGGAGGAGGCCGGGTATATCGGCAATCTCTACCGCGACACCGACGGCTTTCCGGAAGCAGTCGGCGCGCCGATGCGGGCCACGCTCAGGCAATACACGAATACCGTCATCGACGAGGAATGGCCCACCCAGGAAAAAGGTGAGATACCCACCGCAGGATGGGCGTCGCTGCACAAGCTGCATCGCCTGCTTGTCGCTTTCCGGCCTGCGACCATGGGCGAGCAGGTTATCGAAGCCGAGTTTCTACGTACCTTGAACGACCTCTATAAGGCCCGCGAGACCCGCCTTACCGCCGCCGCCGGGCACGTACCGCCGGTCATCTGGTGGATCATCTTTATCAGCGGCGCCTTGACGACCGGGTTCACTTATCTTTTCGGGTTCAGCAGTTTCCGCATGCACCTCGCGATGACCGGCGCGGTGGCGGCGTCACTGGCGTTAGTCGTGGTGCTGATCGTGGCGCTCGACTGGCCGTTTCGCGGCGAAGTCAGCGTTTCGTCGGACGCTTATCACGACGTCAAGCATAGCTGGCATCACGACGTCGAACAGTAGCGATCACTGCTAGAGCAGGAAAATTGCCATCCCGACGAGAAGCAGCACGATGAACGTCACCATGATCCGCATGAACCGGCAGAAGCCGAGCCAGGTTTGGCGGTGGCGTTCGGTCTCGGCGTCCATCGTGGTGAGCATCGTCGTCCCCAGCAGCAAAAAGCGCGCGTCGGCGCCTGTATAGCCTAACCGCTGCGCGAGGCAAACGGCTCCGACGGGTTGAGAAGCGCCGCGTCGGGCGCCAAGGCGCCCGAGACAACGACGCGGTCGCCGACGATCGTCAATCGGCCCTCGGCGAAAAGTCGCACCGCCAGCGGGTAGAGCCGATGCTCGGCGGCGAGAATGCGGTCGGCGAGCTGGTCTTCGTCGTCGCTACCGAGCACCGGCAAGGCCGCCTGGGCGATGATCGGCCCGGTATCGACCGCGGCGCGGACGAAATGCACGGTGCAGCCGGAGAACTTGACGCCGGCGGCAAGCGCCTGGCGCTGCGGGTGCAGTCCGGGGAAGGCCGGCAGCAGCGATGGATGGATGTTGACCATCCGGTCGCGCCAACCCTCGACAAAAGCCGTGTCGAGAATGCGCATGAACCCTGCCAAAGCGACCAGTTCGACCTCGGCGTCGCGCAGGATTTGGCTAGCCGCGGCGGCGAACGCGGCGCGGTTGGCATCGGCGACGACGTGTGCCGTTATGCCCGCGGACGCCGCGCGCCGGAGCCCGAGCGCGTCGCCGCGATTGCTGATAACCGTCACAATTTCGGCCGGATAATCCGGCTTTCTGGCGGCGTCTATCAGCGCCTGCAGATTGGAGCCGCGCCCGGAGATGAGCACGCCGACCCTCAGCCGCGGCATAATGGATCCTCGTTGTCGCGGCGGCAGTTGATGGCGTCCTCGGCAAAACTGCGCTATGACCGCATCGCGGTCGGGGAGCCGCAAGGATACGAAAACAGGGGCGAATTGCCCACGGAATGTTGCCGACGCTTGGCCCAAGGGGGGCTTGGCATGATCTTGGCGCCGCTGCGCAGGCAGGGGCTGTTTGCCATTGCGCTGCTGTTCGTTCTCGTCGCGCCGGTGCTGCCGGCCGCAGCGCAGGACGACGCGTATACGGCGACCGTCACGGTTGACGCGACCTCGGACAATGTCGCTAAGGCCCGCGACATCGCGCGGATCAACGGCGCGCGTCAGGCCTTGCAGATGGTGGTCTCGAAGCTCGCGGGTGGCCCCGACAAGGTCAAACCCTTGAAGCTCAGCGACAATCAGGTGACCGATCTCGTCGCCAGTTTTGAGGTCGCCAACGAGAAGATGTCAGCGGTGCGCTATACCGCTGATTATACGTACCATTTCAGGCCCGCCGATGTAACGAGGGCGATGCAGAGTGCCGGGATGACGGTCAACGACACCGGCGCGTCGGCGGGGTCAAGCCCGAACGCGGACACAAGCGGTAAGCCGGTCGTGGTGTTGCCGGTTTACCAGACCGGCGACACGGCGCTGCTGTGGGATGATCCGAACCCGTGGCGTGAAGCATGGTCGCAGCGCACGGGCGGAACCGGTGGCACGACGCTCATCGTGCCGCTCGGCGATGTCAGCGATCTCGCTGCGATCGATGCCGACAAGGCGCGCACCGGCGATTCCACCGCGCTGGCGGCGATCGCCAAGAAGGAGGGCGCGGGTGATGTGCTGGTGATGATCGCCGTTCCGCGCACCGGTGATCAGCCGGGTTTCGACGTAACCGTGCGGCGCTATCGCGCCGGCCGGTTTGTCGACGCCCATTTCGATTCTGTCGATGCCAAGCCGAATGAGAGCGATACCGACCTTTGCCGCCGTGCCGCCGATGTCATCGCCGCTGATCTCGACAGCGGCTGGAAGAACGCCAAAGGCGGTTCCGCCGACCAGCAAGGCAGCCTGATTGCGACCGCGCCGATTACTGGGCTCGATGACTGGCTCCGGCTGCGCGACCGGCTTGCGGCAGTGCCGACCGTGCGCAAGATCGACGTCAAGGCGCTGTCGCGGCAGGAGGCGACGATCGAAATTCAATATCTCGGTACGCTCGATCAGCTGAAAGCCAATCTTTCGGCGGCAAAGCTCGATCTGCAGGGCGGCGACCCGACCTGGCGCCTGGCGCGTTCCGATAAGCCCTGATCAAAGCGTCCCCACATGACGCGGCTGGGTCTCAACATCCCGAACCTCATCACGCTGACGCGGCTGATGTCGGTGCCGTTGATGATCTGGCTCATCGCGGGCGATCGCTTCGGTGTTGCGTTTTGCGTCTTTATCGCGGCCGGGATCAGTGATGCGCTCGACGGGTTTATCGCCAAGCGCTTTGACTGCCGCACGAAACTCGGCGCCTTGCTCGACCCGGTGGCGGACAAGGCGCTGTTGTCGAGCGTTTATGTCGCGCTTGGCGTCGCGGAGCTGTTGCCGAACTGGCTGGTTATCCTCGTGGTGTTTCGCGACGTGACCATCATCGGCGGTTTCGTGCTGCTGCAAACCATTGCCGCGCCCAGCAGATACGATCCTCTCTACATCAGTAAGATCAACACGCTGGCGCAGATCGCGTTGGTCGGCTATGTGCTCGGCCGATTGGGTGTCGGGTTTGCCGACGGGTTTCTGACCGATGTCCTGGTGGTGATAACCGCGGTGACGACGGTGCTCTCGGGGCTCTCTTATCTGGTTCGGTGGGCGCGCATCCTCTCCGGCGCCGAGCAGGCGTCGTGAGCGGGCGCGCGTACCGCGTGCTGTTCTGGGTCGCCGCGATCGTCATCGGCATCTTCGCGCTGGGGCTGCTGCAGAGCATCTTGCTGCCGTTTATCGCCGCGCTGGTTATCGCGTTCATCCTGGCGCCGGTGGTGGCCTGGCTCGAACGCTGGGGTATCGGGCGCAGCCTGGGCAGCTTTGGCGTTGTTGTCGCGTTTTTGATCGCTGTCGCGCTGGTCTTTACGTTGCTGGTGCCGCTGATCCAGAACCAGGTGGTGACCCTTATCGGCAAGCTGCCCAGCCTCGTGACATTTTTGCGCGAACAGGTAGGCCGGGGGGTGAACCTGTTGCAGGAGGAACTGCCGGCCGATCAGGCGGAGAAGCTGCAAGACATGGTCGGCTCGAAACTCGGCGAAGCGCTGACCTGGCTCGCCACGCTGTTTCAGAGCCTTATCACCAGCAGCATCGCGATCCTCAACATCGTCTCGCTCGTGGTGGTCACTCCGATCGTGACGTTTTTCGTGCTGCGCGATTGGGAAAGGATGGTCGCACAGATCGACGATTACCTCCCGCGTCAGTCGCTGCCGACGGTACGCGAGCAGGCGCAGCTCATCAGCGACACGCTGGTCGGCTTTACGCACGGCCAGGCGCTGGTTTGCCTCGCGCTGGCGATCTATTACGGCGCGACGCTGTCCTTCGCCGGTCTCGATTCAGGGCTGGCGCTGGGTTTGCTGATCGGCGTGCTGGCGATCATCCCGATCCTCGGCGGCGCGATCGGGTTCGTGCTCGCGCTCGGACTCGCCGCGTCGCAATATGGGACTTGGCGGGAGATCATCATCGTCTGCCTGATTTTTGCTGTCGGACAGACGGTCGAGGGCAATTTCCTCACACCCAAGCTCGTCGGCGACCGCATCAACCTGCATCCGGTCTGGGTCATGTTCGCGTTGTTCGCCGGGGCGACGCTGTTCGGCTTTGTCGGCGTACTTTTTGCGGTGCCGATGGCGGCGGTGATCGGCGTGCTGACCCGCTTCGCGCTTCACCGTTACCGCCGCAGCTCGATGTACGACCCGCGCCAGCCGCCGGTGGTACGCGGGCTGACGCCCTACCGCTGAGCGAAGGCCGGTGAGGCAGGGCGTCCTCAACCTGCCGGTCGAGCCGCAGTTCGAGCCCGCGGATTTTCTCGTCTCCGACAGCAACCGCGCGGCGTTTGACCTGATCGAACGCTGGCCCGACTGGCCGGCACGCGCCGTCATAATCGAAGGCCCGGTTGGCAGCGGCAAAACGCATCTTGCGCATCTGTGGTGCCGGCGCAGCGGTGCGATGCTCGTTCCTGTCGACACAGCAGCACTCGCCGACCCCGCGGCGCTGCCGGTTATCGTTGCCGTTGATGATGCGGAGCGTGCCGACGAGCGTGCGTTGCTGCACCTCTACAACCTGACCTTGGAGCGTGGCGGCAGCCTGTTGCTGACCTTGCCCGCGCCATCGGCGGCGCTGACGATCGGCCTCGCCGATCTTGCGTCGCGCTTGCGGTCGTTGCCGGTGGCGAGCATCGCATCGCCCGACGATCGGCTGCTGGCGTCGGTGCTGGTGAAGCATTTTGCCGACCGCCAGCTACGCGTCGCGCCCGCGGTGTTCGCCTATCTGCTGCCGCGCATCGAGCGTTCGTTCGCGGCGGCAGCGGCGGTCGCCGCGCGGCTCGACCAGCTCGCGCTCGAACGCCGGCAAAAGGTCACGATCAAACTGGCGCGCGAGGCGCTCGCGGAATTCGGTTAATCGCGGTCACCGAGTGATTTGACCGTCACGTAATCGACCAGCCGGTGTCTGGTGCTGTCGATCTCCGCCCAGTCGGTGCCGATCACAAAGCGGCAGCGCACCCCAGTGGGGAATTTGTCGTTGGCCAGCGTGCTGAACCCGGCGGAACCGGGGGCCGCGAGGTGCACCGCCAGCTCGTGCAGGCCCGGGTTGTGGCCGATCAGCATGACCGAGCCGATGTCCTCGTCGAGTTCCTGAAGGCGCTCCAGCAACCGGTCGGCGCTGGCGAGGTAAAGCCCGTCTTCGAACAGGATACTCGGCGCCTTCGGCAGCCCGGCGAGCGCCAGTGCGGCGGTTTCGCGGGTGCGCGCCGCCGAGGAGCACAAGACAAGATCGAGCGGACCGATCGTCTTTGGCAGCGTTTCGCCAATAATCCGCGCCGCCTCGCGGCCGCGCTTGTTGAGCGCCCGGGCGTGGTCGTCGGCATCGTCGTCCCAGCTCGATTTTGCGTGCCGCAGCAAGTGCAGCTGGTGCATCGGCGTCTCCTCCCGCCGGTTCCGATCGTTCGGTCCGATCCTTTAGAACATATCCGGCGTGATGACGTTCTGCGGATTATTCGTCAACAATGCGGCACGCATCGTTTCGGCCGATTTGCGCCTCGTGTCGATCCAGGAATGCGGCGTCAGCCAGGCCGAATGCGGGGTGATGACGACGCGGCCTTCGAGCCACTCCTCCTTGGCGCGGTAGGCGCGCAGCAATTCGGGGATCGGTTCGATTGGCGGTTCGACCGGCAGCACGTCGAGCCCGGCGCCGGCAATATGACCGCTTTTCAGCAGCTTGTGGAGCGCGTCGAGGTCGAGAATGGGGCCGCGCGCGTCGTTCACCACGACCGCCCCTTTGGGCAGCAGCGACAGCTGGTCGTAGCCGATCATGCCCTTGGTCTCGACGGTCAGCGGGCAGTGGATCGACAGCGTGTTGGTCTGCCGCATCAAATCTTCGAGCGTCGCCGCCCGTTCGATGCCGAGACCGAGCTCGTGCCCGTTGGGGTGTCTGGGGTCATAAAACACGACGCGGAAGTTGAAAGCCTTGGCGCGCAGCGCCACCGCGGTGCCGATCCGGCCCAGCCCGACAATGCCGAAAGTCTGGGTGCCGAGCCTTTCGATGAGCGGGTTCTGGAACGAGCGCCACGGCTCGGGCGGGGTGTGCCGCTGATATTCATGATGCAGCAGGATGCCGCGCCGCAGGCACAACGCCAGCGCGATCGCGTGGTCGGCGACTTCCGTCGTGCCGTAATCGGGGACATTGCAGACGAGCACGTTGCGCGCCGCGGCGGCGGGGCGATCGAGCTTGTCATAGCCGACCCCCATGCGCACGATGCAGCGCAGCTTGGGGAACCGCGCGAGATCGGCGCCGGTGACCGCAAAACCCATGATCATCAGCCCATCGGCCTCGGCGCAGTCGGCATCGCTGATCTCGGAGAGCGAGGCGGCGGCGTCGCGCTTAAGAAGCTTCACATCGGGGCCGAACACCCCTTGCTCCATCGCGTCGGGCTGCTGGCGGGCTTCGGGAAACAAAACGGTGACGGGCATGGTCTTCCTTTCTGGCAACTAGTCGCGCGCGACCTTGACGGGTTGGCGTGTCGCGGCGGATTGGACGATGGCCTCGAACACGCCGACGCCGTGGAGGATCTGCTCGGGCGGGATGGGATAGGCCGGCCCGCCCGTGATCGACTCGGCGAAAGCGTCCAACTCGGCGAGAAGGCCGTTGAACCCGGGATATTCGGTGACCTGCGGCGCCACTGCGGCGTGGCGTCCGGTCGGCCGCTCTGCCGGGATCGCGGTGAAATGAAAGTCGAGGTTGGGCGTACGCAGTTCGGCGCAGCCCTTGCTGCCGAAGACCGCGAGCCGGTAGCTCACCGTCGTCACCAGCGAGCACACCATGCTCGCCGACATGCCGTTCTTCATCGCGAACATGACGCTGGTCGTGTCCTCTGCGTCGTAGGCCACCGCGCGCCGGATGCTCGACGCGTAGACCTCGTCGATTTCCCCGAACAAATGGATCATCGCGTCAAGATTGTGGACGCCCAGCGCGGTCATCGCGCCGCCCGGCGCCTCGGCCTGCGTCGCGCGCCACGAGCCGTCCGCCATCCACAACCCAGCCGGTGTGTTCTGTTCGCCGTAGCAATGCGCGATCGTGCCCAGCGCGCCGCTGTCGACCCGTGCTTTCAGTTCGACCATGCCGGGGTGAAACCGCCGCGGATAGGCGACGCCGAGCTTGATCCCGGCGCGCACCGCAGCGTCGATCGCCGACGCGGCGCTTTTGCGGTCGAGCGTGAACGGCTTTTCCATGAAGACATGCTTGCCGGCGGCGGCGGCCAATTCGACATGGTGGCCGTGCTCACTGTGCGGCGTGGCGAAATAGACCGCGTCGATTTCGGGGTCGGCGAGGATCGCATCGAGGCTGTCCTTGAGCGCGATGCCCTTTTCGGCGCAGAACGCCTCGGCCTTGGCCCGCGTGCGGGTGTGTCCCGCGGTGAAACGAATCTTGTCGCTGTTGCCCTGGACCGCATTGACCAGGGTGCGTCCCCAATGGCCGATGCCGACGACCGCCGCGCGGATCATGCGCCGTTTCCCTCCCGCTTGGATCTCGGGCGGAGTTCTACAACGGGTTGGCCGGCTCAGCCACCATGCCCGCGCATGACAGGGCCTTCACCGGACGGTAAGATCGCGAAAGTAGCCTGACCCTTAGGCCACGAGCGGAGGGACGCGGTGAGCGCTGGGGCGCAGATCGTCGATATTCGCCCGGCGGATATGAATTCCCCGGCGCGCTTTATCAATCGCGAGTTGTCATGGCTCGACTTCAACGAGCGCGTGCTGGCAGAAGGCGATAACGAGCGGCATGCACTCTTCGAGCGGCTGCGCTTTGTGTCGATTTCGGCGAGCAACCTCGACGAGTTCTACATGGTCCGCGTCGCCGGTCTCAAAGGCCAGCAACAGGCGGGGATCGTCACCGTCAGCCAGGATGGGCTCACCCCGGCGCAGCAGCTCGACGCGATCTACCAGCGCGCCCACAAGCTGATGCAGGGGCAGCAGCTTGCGTGGGAGGTGATGCGGGCCAAGTTGGCGGACGCCGGCGTCTCTGTCGTAGCGCCGACCGATCTCGAGCCGGGCGACCGCAGCTGGCTTGAACGTCGCTTCGAGTCCGACATCTTTCCAGTGCTGACGCCGCTGGCGCTCGACCCGGCGCACCCGTTTCCGTTTGTCGCCAATCGCGGCTTTGGGCTGGCCTTGCAGCTCGAACGCGTCAGCGACGCTCAGCGCCTGCAGGCGCTGATCCTCATCCCCGCTTCGGTGCATCGGTTCATCCGGCTGCCCGGCGAGCGCATCCGCTATCTGCCGGTCGAGCAGATGATCGGCATGTTCCTCGACCACCTGTTTCCCGGCTTCGCCGTGGTATCGCAAGGCGTGTTCCGCGTGCTGCGCGACAGCGAAGTCGAAATCGAGGAAGAGGCCCAGGACCTCGTTCAGGTATTCGAGATCGCGCTCAAGCAGCGCCGCCGCGGCCATGTCATCCACCTCGCGCTTGATTCGCGAATGCCGGCTGAATTGCGCGAGTTCCTGGTTGAAAAGCTCGACGCGGCCGCGACCGACGTGTTCGCAACCGCCGGCATCCTTGGCCTCGACGCGCTGTCGGAGCTGATCACCGAGGAACGCCGAGACCTGCTGTTCACCGCCTATCATGCGCGGTTCCCGGAGCGTATCCGTGATTTTGGCGGCGATTGCTTCGCGGCGATTCGTCAAAAGGATATCATCGTCCACCACCCCTATGAGAGTTTTGACGTCGTCGTCCAATTTTTGCGGCAAGCGGCGCACGATCCGGCCGTGGTGGCGATCAAGCAGACGCTATACCGCACCTCAAACGACAGCCCGATCGTGCGCGCGCTTGCCGAGGCGGCCGAGGCCGGGAAATCGGTCACTGCAATGATCGAGCTCAAGGCGCGATTCGATGAGGAGGCGAACATTCGCTGGGCGCGCGATCTGGAGCGCGCCGGAGTGCAGGTGGTTTACGGGTTCCTGCAGTTGAAGACGCACGCCAAGGTATCGCTGGTGGTGCGGCGCGAGGGCGGCGAATTGCGCTCTTACGTGCATTTCGGCACGGGCAATTACCATCCCTACACGGCACGGGTTTACACCGATCTGTCGTTCTTTACCTGCGACGCGGCGCTCTGCCACGACGCGGCGCGGATGTTCAATTTCATGACCGGGTACGCAACGCCGGCGCATCTCGAAAAGGTCGCGGTCGCGCCGATCAATCTGCGCGAGCGGTTGGATACCCTGATCGAGGCGGAAATCGAACACGCGCGCGCCGGCAAGCCGGCACAAATCTGGGCCAAGCTGAACCAGCTTGTCGACCCGGCAATTATCGACCATCTCTATCGTGCCTCGCAGGCCGGGGTGTCGATCGACCTTGTCGTGCGCGGGATTTGTTGCCTGCGCCCAGGTGTTCCCGGAATGTCGGAAAACATCCGGGTCAAAAGCATCGTGGGGCGTTTTCTGGAACACGGGCGGATCATCTGTTTCGGCAACGGCAACCGGCTGCCTTCGGACAAGGCTCTGGTGTTCATCAGCTCAGCGGACTGGATGCCGCGCAATCTCAACGGCCGGGTTGAGGCGTTGGTGCCGATCGACAATGTGACGGTGCATCGCCAGGTGCTCGACGAGATCATGGTGGCGAATTTGCGCGATACGCTGCAAAGCTGGATCCTCGGTCCCGACGGCGCTTATTCCCGGGCGCCGATAGACGAAGAGTTTTCGGCCCACACCTACTTCATGACCAATCCCAGCCTGTCGGGGCGGGGCACTGCCCTGCGGCGGCGCCAGCCGCGCCTGGTCGCGCGGTGAGCTGATCGCCGCGCCGATGCCGGATCACAACACAACATCGTTCAACCGGATCGCGGTCATCGACATCGGCTCCAACTCGCTGCGCCTTGTCGTGTTCGAGCGGCTCGGCGCGACGCTGATGCCGCTCCTCAACGAAAAGGTCATGTGCGGGCTGGGTCGCGGTATCGTCCGCACCGGGCGGCTCAATCGCGAAGGCGTCGAACTCGCTTACGCCAATCTGCAGCGCTTCGTCGCGCTCGCGCGCGCGCTGGGCGCCGATCACCTGACCGGGATCGCCACGGCCGCGGTGCGCGAGGCCAGCGACGGCAGGAAATTCGCCGCCGAGATCGAAAAGCTGTGTGGGCTGCCGGTGCGCATTGTCGATGGCGTTGAAGAGGCTCGGCTGTCGGCTGCGGGGGTGCTCGCCGGCATCCCGGCGGCCGATGGCGTTGTCGGCGATCTCGGCGGCGGCTCGGTGGAGTTGGTTTGCATTGGCGGCGGCGCGGAGCCGAGGATCGGCGATGGCATTTCGCTGCCGCTGGGACCGCTGCGCCTCGCTGAATTCGGCGACAACCAGAAAGCCGTGCTCGATGCAATCAAGCACAGCGTAGCGAGCGCGGACCTGTTGCGGGCCGCGCAAGGCAAGGCGCTGTATCTGGTCGGCGGCGCCTGGCGTGCGATCGCCCGGCTGCACATGGAGCAGGCTCGCTACCCGCTTCACATCATCCACCAGTACACCGTGCCGCGCCGCTCGGCGGAAGCCTTTCTCGAAGTGTTGGCGGGGATGTCGCGCCGCTCGCTCGAACGGATTACCACGGTCAACCGCAAGCGGCTGGAACTGGTGCCGCTCGCCGCGCAGATTTTGCGTGAACTGATCACGGTCGGCGGACCGGAGCGAATCGTCTTTTCCGCGCTCGGCTTGCGCGAGGGCTACGCAAACGGGCTGCTGCCCGCGCAGCCCGAAGTCGACCCGCTGATCGCGGCGTGCGTCGGTGCCGCGCTCAGCCAGAGCCCCGGCCGCAGCGATGGCGATCTGCTCGAACAATGGACGGCGCCGGCATTTGGGCCGCTGAACGCTGCAGCGCATCGGGTGCACAGGGCGGCCTGCTGGCTGAGCGACATCGCCTGGACGGAGCACCCCGACTACCGCGCTGAACAGGCGTTCACCCGCAGTTTGCGAATGCCGATCGGCCCGATCAGCCATCAGGAGCGCGTGTTTATCGCTTCGGTGCTGCATGCCCGCTACGGCGGCGCGCCGGACGACCCGATCAAGGCGCCGACGCGGGTGCTGCTCGATGACGCGGACGCCGCCGAGGCACGCAGTCTCGGCCTCGCGCTGCGACTTGCCTATACGCTGTGCGGCGGCGCTTTCGAATTGCTCGACCAGGTACGGCTGGCGCGCCGCGACGGGGTGCTGGAGATGGAACTGCCGGCCACGGGCAGCGTGTTCCAGGGTGAGGCGGTCGAGCGCCGCTTGGGCGCCCTCGGTCGGGCGCTCGGACTCACGGTGCAAACCACGAGGCGGCGCCAGCGCCGGCCGGCTTTGGCTTAGGTCGCGCGGATCGGTATTATCGGACCGGTGTAGGCGTTCCACCGCCGGGTTTGCGAAGCTCCTGCCGCAGCACCGCGAGGAGCGCGCTCGGCTGACCGCCATTGTTCTGGATAATTTTGGCGAACTCGTCGCGCTGCGTGACCTTCATGCTGACGCGATCCACATAGACATCCTCGACCTTATAGGCCCCGCCTTCCGCGGCGAGATGCCAGTCGATCTGGACCGGGCTTCCGTTTGGCCGAATGACTTGGCTGTTGACGATCACGCCGTCGCCCGATGGTGCCTGCTCGCTGCCGGTGACCTGAAAGCGCGAGCCGCCGTATTGGCCGAGTTTCTCGGCGTAAGCCTGCACCGTGTAGTCGCGGAAAAGCTGAAGGAATTCCTGCTGCTGCGCTGGTGTGAAAGCCCGCCAGTAGCGCCCGATGGCAAACCGGCCGATCCCGTTGACATCAAAATCGGCCTGGAACAGCTCCCGAAATCGGGCGACGCGCTGCGCTGACGGCGTGGCCGTTCCCAAGGTCTGGATCCCCTGGTCACCCAGATTGCCGATAAAGGCACGCGGATCCATTGCGGCGTGGCTGGGCTGGGCGGCGCTGAAGAGGCCAAACGCCATCGCGATCACGCTGATCAGAACGAATCGTCGCCGCATGTGAAGTCACCTCGCCGAAGAAGCTGACGGCAAGGAAACGCACCCGGTGCGATAGGGGTTCCCGCCGGTCAGCGCGTCGGGCCAGGAAGCGGTACCAGCTCGATCCGGTTATTGCCCGCCGTCAACGCCAATTGACCGTGCTTCAGCGCCAGCGCGTCGGCGCCGAAGACATCATGCCGCCAGCCGGTGAGAGCCGGAACCGGGGCGTCGTCGTCGGCGGCGATGGCTTCGAGATCGTCGGTCGAGGCGACGAGTTTTTGCGCGACCTCGAAATCCTCGCAGCGTTGTTTCAAGAGCACGCGCAGCAATTCGACGAGCGGGCCGAGACCCGCCGGGGCTTGCGCTTTTTGTGCGATCGCGGGCGGCGGGTCAGGGTCGGCGAGGCCGGCGGCGACCGCGTCGAGAATGTCCTTGCCCAGCCGGCCCTCGGCCGTCCCCTTGGCCAGGCCGCGCGTGCGCGCCAGCGCTTCGATGCTGCGTGGCGCATGGCTGGCGATTTCGATCAGTGCCTCGTCGCGCAAGACGCGTTGCCGCGGCAGGTCGCGCTGTTGCGCGGCGGTCTCGCGCCAGGCGGCGAGCGCGCGCAACACAGCGAGAAACCGCGAATCGGCGCGGCCGCGCAGCTTGAAGCGCCGCCAGGCTTCGCCGGGATCGGTGCGGTAGAGCGTCGCGTCGGCGAGCGCGGCCATCTCCTCTGCGAACCAGGCGGCGCGGCCGTTCTTCGCCAGCCGCTGCTGCATTCGCTCGTACACCGTGCGCAGATGGATGACATCGCCGAGCGCGTAATTGATCTGCCGCTCGGTCAATGGCCGGTGCGACCAGTCGGTAAACCGCGAGGCCTTGTCGAGACCTGCGCCGGCGAGCTTGCGGACCAGCGTCTCGTAGCTCACCGAATCGCCGAAGCCGCAGACCATCGCGGCGATCTGCGTGTCGAACAGCGGCGTCGGCACCGCGCCCGACAGATGGAAGAAGATTTCGAGGTCCTGCCGTGCTGCGTGAAACAGCTTCAATGTCGCTGGATCGGCCAACAGTGCCAGCAGCGGCGAGAGATCGATGTCGGGCGCCAGCGCGTCGATCGCCGCCGCTTCCTGGGGACCGGCGACCTGCACGAGGCACAAGATCGGCCAATAGGTCCGCTCGCGCATAAATTCGGTATCGACCGCGATGTATTCCACACCCTTCTGCCGCTCGCAGAACGCCGCGAGCGCGGTGCTGTCGGTAATCAGGTTCATTGCCCACGGCTATAGCGCGAAAACGGCCGCGCCGGAATGCCCCCTCCGCAACGGAACCTGTTTCCGATATCGTCCATGACCGGCGCTCGGCTTGACATTTACGAACGATCCGTGCGTCTTCCGCGCTCCTTACCGCCAGCGGGATTTAACGGCGATGCACGCCTATCGCACCCATACTTGTGGCGCGCTGCGCCTGGGCGATGCCGGGCAGGCTGCCCGGCTTTCCGGCTGGGTGCATCGCAAGCGCGATCATGGCCAGCTGCTGTTTATCGACCTGCGGGACCATTACGGCGCGACGCAATGCGTCATCGACATATCGTCGCCGCTCTTCGCCGAGGCTGATTCGCTGCGGCTCGAAAGCGTGATCACCGTGACGGGCAAGGTCGTCGCGCGGTCTGATGACACGATCAACCCGAACATCCCGACCGGCCAGGTCGAGCTGACGATCGCCGAACTGGCCCTGCAATCCGCCGCCGAGCCGCTGCCGCTGCCGGTCAACAGCGACGCCGATTATCCGGAGGAAATGCGGCTGACCTACCGCTTTCTCGATCTGCGGCGCGAGCGGGTGCACGCAAATATCGTGCTGCGCTCGCAAGTCATCGCTTCGATACGCCGGCGAATGATCGAGCAGGGCTTTACCGAGTTCCAGACGCCGATCCTCACCGCCGACTCTCCGGAAGGCGCGCGACCGTATTACGTGCCGAGCCGGCTGCATCCGGGCCAATTCTACGCGCTGCCGCAGGCGCCGCAGCAGTTCAAGCAGCTGCTGATGGTCGCTGGGTTCGACCGCTATTTCCAGATCGCGCCATGCTTTCGCGACGAAGCGAGCCGCGCCGACCGCGCACCCGGCGAGTTCTATCAGCTCGATCTTGAGATGAGTTTTGTCACGCAGGAAGATGTGTTCGCCGCGATCGAGCCGGTGCTGCATGGCGTGTTCGAGGAATTCGCCAACGGCCGCGGTGTTAGCCCGGCGCCGTTTCGCCGCATTCCCTATGCCGAGGCGATGCTGCGCTATGCCAGCGACAAGCCCGATTTGCGCAACCCGATCGAAATTCATGATGCCACCGAAACGTTCCGCGGTTCCGGCTTTCGGATTTTTGCCGGGATGATCGACAAGGATCCTGCGGTCCGCGTGCGCGCGATCCCGGCGCCGGGCGGTGGTAATCGCGCATTTTGCGACCGCATGAATTCCTGGGCGCAGGACGAGGGGCAGCCCGGTCTCGGCTACATCTTCTTCCGTGACGGCGAGGGCGCGGGGCCGGTGGCGCGCAACCTCGGGCCGGAGCGGACCGAGGCGTTGCGCCAGGCGCTCGGCCTCAAGGATGGCGACGCCGTGTTCTTTGTCGCCGGTGTGCCCAAGAATTTCTTGCCGTTCGCCAACCTCGCACGCCTGCGGATCGGCACCGAACTCGGCCTTGCCGCCAAGGACTGTTTCGAGTTTTGCTGGATCACCGATTTCCCGATGTATGAGGTCAACGAAGACACCGGGAACGTCGAGTTCAGCCACAACCCGTTTTCGATGCCGCAAGGCGGGTTGGAGGCGTTGGAGAGCCAGGACCCGCTGACCATCAACGCCTTCCAATACGATATCGTGTGCAACGGCACCGAGCTGTCGTCGGGGGCGATCCGCAATCACCGGCCTGACATCATGTACAAGGCGTTCGCGATTGCCGGTTACTCGCGTGAAGAGGTCGAGGCGCGCTTCGCCGGCATGCTCAATGCGTTCAAATACGGCGCGCCGCCGCATGGCGGGTCGGCGCCTGGCATCGACCGCATCGTCATGCTGCTGGCCGACGAGCCGAACTTGCGCGAGGTCGTGGCGTTTCCGATGAACCAGCAGGCCCAGGACTTGCTGATGCAGGCACCGGCGCCAATTCCCGCCGAGCGTCTCAAGGAATTGCACATCCGGCTCGACCTGCCGCCGGCACGCGGGTTGCGCTCGCCAGCATAGGAGACACGCGTTTGAAGATCGAAGGATGGCGCGGGGCGTGCGGCGCAGCTGTCTTGACGTGCGGGATGCTGTGGGGCGGCGGGGCCTCGGCGGTCGAGACCCATCCGTCCACCGGGATCGACATCACGCCGCATCGCGCGCTCTACACGATGGGCCTCGCGAAGGCCAAAACCGATTCCGGGGTCACCGGCGCGCAAGGCGAGATGGGCTATCAATGGGGCGAGACCTGCGACGGGTGGACCGTCGAACAGCGTTACGAGCTGACAATCAACTATGCCGAATCCCAAGACGTCAAAATTGTCTCGAACTTTGTGACTTGGGAATCGAAGGACGGGCTGCGCTATCGTTTCAACCAGAAGGAATCGCGCAACGGCACGGTCGACGAGGAAATCCGCGGCTCGGCGCAGTTGGACGGGCCGGGTAAGGGCGGCACGATCACGTTCGAGAAGCCACAGCCGCAGACGATGAAGCTGCCGGCCGGCGCGTTGTTCCCCAGCGCACATACGATCTTGCTGATCCAGAAGGCTGAAGCCGGCGATAACTTTGTCGCGCGCCAGGTTTTTGACGGCGCGACGGTCGAAGGCGCGGTGCTCGTGTCGGCGGTGATCAGCCCCAAGATCGAGCCGTCCACGGCCAAGGTCGCCGCAGATTCCGATGCCAAACCCGGCCCGAACCCGCAGGAATTGGCGAAGAACCCGATACTGCAGCGGCCAGGTTGGCGGGTGCGGCTGGCTTTCTTCCCGGCGGACCCGAACGCGGAAAAGCCCGATTACGAGCTGGGGATGCTGCTGCTCGATAACGGCATCTCGCGTGACATGGAAATCGACTACGGCGATTACACGATCCAGGCCAAGCTCGCGAAGATCGAGCCGCTCGGCCACCCGCATTGCTGAGCTGCGGCTTGGCGATCACTCTCTTCGTCACCCCGGCGAAGGCCGGGGTCCACACTTCAACCGCATCGGCAGCCTGAGCCGTGGATTCCGACCTTCGCCGGAATGACGAGCAAGCCAGTAGCTGGCGTCGCGCATCCGTCCGGCTGGATACCGCCCTAACTTGCGTGGATCGAGTTTAAACCGCGCGCCCCATCTTCACCGCACTGTCGCCCAGGCGGGTTTTGATGTCGTCGAGCGCGCGTTCAAGCCGGCGCGGTCTGCCGTCTTCTCGGTCGAACAGGGTCGGCAGATCGGCGGTCTCGGCACTGACAAGGCCGTCGGCACCGACGCCGATCAGGCGGAATAGAGTCGTGCCGTCGGCTTCGGCGGCAAGCAGATTCCGCGCGGTGCGAAACAGCGTGTCGGCGAGTTGGCTGGGATCGGCGAGCTTGCGCGCGCGGGTGCGGATGCGAAAATCGCCGGTCTTGAGCTTGAGGGTTACGGTGCCGGCGGCAAGAAATGCCGCCTTCAGCCGCATCGACACTTCCTCGCATAGCGGCCACAGCGTGCGCGCCAGGGCTTCGGCGTCGCTCTCGTCATGCGCGAAGGTCGTCTCGGCGGAGATTGACTTCGTGTGCGAGACCGCCTCGACCGGGCGGCTGTCGTCGCCGCGCGCGAGCCGGGCGAGCCGGGCGCCCATTTTGCCATAACGCCGCGCCAGCTCGCGCTCGTCGAAGGCGCGCAACTGGCCGATCAGGGCGATCCCGTCGGCCGCGAGCCGGCGCTGCATCGCCGCGCCGACGCCCCATAACAAGCCGACGGGCTTGTCGGCGAGAAACCGCGCCGCGTCTTCCCGGCCGATCACCGCGAAACCGCGCGGCTTGTCGAGATCGGAAGCAATCTTGGCGAGAAATTTGTTGTAGCTGAGCCCGATCGACGCGGTGATGCTGAAATTCGCCTCGATCCGCCGCACCAGCGCGGCCAGCGCCTGAGCCGGCGCCATGCCGTTGACCGGCTCGGTGCCGGAGAGATCGAGAAACGCCTCGTCGATCGACAGCGGCTCGACCAGCGGCGTGAGACGGCGCATCTCCGCGCGCACGGCCCGTCCGACCTCGCGGTATTTTGCCATGTCCGGCCGGATCACCACGGCATGGGGGCAGGCCGCGAGAGCCTTGAACATCGGCATCGCCGAGCGCACGCCATACAGCCGCGCCACATAACAGCAGGCGAGCACGACCCCGCGCTGCTTACCGCCGACAATCACCGGCTGTTCCGCGAGTTCGGGGCGGTCGCGCTTTTCGACCGTCGCGTAGAACGCGTCGCAATCGATATGCGCGATGGCGAGCCGGTCCAGTTCAGGATGGGTGATGACACGAGGCGAGCCACACGCGGCGCAGCGGCCCGCCTCGGTGGGGGAAGCGGTAAGAGCGCCGCAGTCGCGGCACAGGCTGCTCACGGAATCTCATCTTGGCGCCACAGCCAGGCGGCGCCGCGCACTCCGCTCGAATCGCCGTGCTTGGGGGGAAGCAACTTTGTCAGCACGGTGTCGGAGAAGACGAATTTGCCCCAAAGCCGCGGGACGGCGTCGTAGAGGCTGGTGATCGCCGAAAGCCCACCGCCGAGGACAATCGCCTCGGGATCGAGAATGTTGATGACATGCGCGAGCGCGCGGGCAAGCCGCTCGGCATGACGGTCGAGGGTGGCTTGGCAGGCGGCATCACCTGTACCGGCCTGCGCGACGATCTGCTCACCGGCAAGGTCCGCGCCGCCGTGGCGGCGATGATCGGCGGCCAAGCCGGGCCCCGACAAAAATGTCTCGATACAGCCGCTGCGGCCGCAATAGCACGGCGGACCGGGTAATTCGTCGGCGTGCGGCCAGGGCAGGGGGTTGTGGCCCCATTCGCCGGCGATCGCGTTCGCCCCGACGACAATACGCCCGCCGATCACCACCCCGCCGCCGACGCCGGTGCCGAGAATAACGCCAAACACATTGGCACAGCCCGTCGCCGCGCCGTCGCTCGCCTCTGATAGCGCAAAGCAGTTGGCGTCGTTAGCAAGACGAACGGGCCGGCCGAGCGCCGTTTGGAGGTCACGGCCAAGTGGCCGGCCAATCAGCCAGATCGAGTTGGCGTTCTTGATAAGCCCCGTCCCCGGGATCGCGGTTCCCGGAATGCCGACGCCCACGGTCAACCGGCTGCCAAGTTCCGCCTCGAGACCGCGCACCAGCGCCGCGACAGCGGCAATTGTCGCGTCATAATCGCCCACCGGGGTGGCAACGCGCCGGCGGGCATGGACTTGGCCATCCCGATCGATGGCGGCCGCCTCGATCTTGGTGCCGCCGAGATCAACGCCGATGCGGAACCTTGCGGTCATTACCCGGCCTGTGATCGTGATCGTGTTTTGTTCTAGTAGGCTATTCGCTGTTAGGATGCAAACGCGGATGCGGCCATCACCGGCGAAAGAAGCAACCGATCGTTACCTTTTCTTAAGCCCGTGTCCCTCACAATCGCGCCGGATCGCGATGCGGATCGCGGGCAGGTCTGCGTCGGCGTGCCCCGATCGGTGCCACCTGTGGGGTCAGGCGAATGACGTTGGAACTGATGAACGGGGATCGAGGTCCCGGCAAGCAGTGCGGCAAAAAAGTGCTGATTGTCGAGGACAACGATCTCAACATGAAGCTTTTCAACGATCTGCTGGAAGCGCACGGGTATAACACGCTGCAGACGCGGGATGGTGTCGAGGCGCTGAAACTGGCTCGTCAGCACCGGCCGGACCTGATTTTGATGGATATCCAGCTGCCCGAGATTTCCGGCCTCGAAGTCACCAAATGGCTAAAGGAGGACGATGATCTTCGCGCCATTCCGGTGATCGCGGTTACCGCCTTCGCGATGAAGGGCGACGAGGAAAAAATTCGCGGCGGCGGCTGCGAAGCCTATATCGCCAAGCCGATTTCCGTCGCAAGCTTCCTGCGCACGGTCGAGCGGTTCCTCGCGTGACCGCGCTATTTTTAAACACCCCTGGACCGGCAGCCTTGCCATGACCGCGCGCGTGCTCGTCGTCGACGACGTGGAGCTCAACGTCAAGCTCCTCGAAGCCAAATTGTCGAGTGAGTATTTTCAAGTGATTCCGGCCTTCAACGGCCCGACCGCGCTGGAACTCGCCGATAGCGAATTGCCGGACATCATCTTGCTCGATGTGATGATGCCGCGCATGGACGGGTTCGAGGTTTGCCGGCGCCTCAAGGCCAATCCGCGCACGACGGACATACCCGTGGTCATGGTCACCGCGCTCAGCGATATCGCCGACCGGCTGCGCGGCCTCGAAGCTGGCGCCGACGATTTCCTGACCAAGCCGGTCAACGACATCGCGTTGTTCGCGCGCGTCCGTTCACTGGTGCGGCTGAAGCGGATGATGGAGGAGCTGCGGCTGCGCGAAGAGATCTGCGGCCGCTTCGGGAGCCAGGACGAATTTGGCGACCATGCCGAGCCGATCAGCGGCGCGCGGATTCTTCTGGTTGAGCAGCAGGGCTTTGGCGCCTCGCGCATCGCCGACACCCTTGCCCCGATCGCGGCAATCGTGCGGCAGGTCGGCAGCGGCGACGAAGCGCAGCATGTGCTCGACGAGTCGTACGAGCTGATCATCCTCAGCCTGTCGATGCCTGACGGCGACCCGCTGCGTCTGGTGTCGCAATGGCGCGCGACCGAGGCTTTCCGTCAGCTGCCGATCCTGTTGCTGGCCGATGAAGGGGAATTGCCACGCCTCGCCAAAGGGCTCGATCTCGGCGCGAACGACTATCTGATCCGGCCGGTCGACCGCAACGAACTGCTGGCGCGTGTCCGCAGCCAGGTGCGCCGCAAGCGGCTGCAGGACAGGCTGCGCGAGAATTATCGCCGCAGCCTGTCGCTCGCCCTGACGGACGAGCTGACCGGGCTTTACAACCGGCGTTACGTCGTCGCCCATCTCGAAGAGCTGATCGCCCGCGTGAACGCGGAAGGCATCACCGACACAGCGCTGATGATGTTCGATGTCGACCACTTCAAGGCCGTCAATGACCAATACGGTCATCCGGGTGGCGACGACGCGTTGCGCCAACTCGCCGATCGCGCCTTGCGCGGGGTTCGCAGTATCGACCTCGTCGCCCGGTTGGGCGGGGAAGAATTTGTCGTGGTGATGCCGGACACGAATTTGCGCGCGGGGGTGACCGTGGCCGAACGGTTGCGCAGCGCGGTTGCGGCGGAGCCGTTCTTCATCCACGCGACCGGCGACCGCCGGCAGGTGACGATCAGCATCGGCGTGGCTGTCGCCCAACAGGGAGACAGTGTCGATAGCCTGTTGCAACGGGCTGACGATGCGCTCTACCGGGCCAAGAACACAGGCCGCAATAAGGTCGTCGCAGACGGCGACACGCCGCTGGCGGTAGCGTCGTAGCGTCAGACCAGCTACCTGCTCTGAAACGAACTAAAGGGTAGGGGCTTTCCCTACCCTATTTGATCTTCGCTTCCTTGAAGATCACGTGCTTGCGCGCGACAGGATCGAATTTCTTCAATTCGAGTTTGTTGGTCTTGGTGCGCGGATTTTTCTTCGTCACATAGAAGTAACCGGTGTCGGCACTGCTGACGAGTTTGATCTGAACGGTATTGGTCTTGGCCATGGCCGGGTCTCGCGTAACTCAGGGCGATCGTGGGGGCGAAGATAGTCCGCTACCCCCCGCTGTCAAGGCGGCTGCTCCCGGCGGCACCTGTGCGGTATTGCCGGCGGGGTGAATGGCATCGAGCGCCATGGCGTAGCGGCCGGGATCGGACAGCACGCGCTCGGCGACCTTGAGGTCGAGCGGTGAGCTTGTGGTCCGCGCCGGACAGCTTTCGCGGAGTGCCGTCCAAGCCGCGTCGCTGAGCGATGCGCGCGGATGTGACGCGTCGGCATCGCCGGCGTCGACCGGTCGGCGCAACACGGCGTCGACCCCACTCTCATTGTCGCCGACACCGCTGGTGCACAATGTTGGCACGACGCCATGCGATTGCAGGTAATAACCCGACGGCGTGACCAGCCGCGCCCAGGTCAGGGTCAACTCGCCGTCATTGGGCAGCCGCATCACGGTCTGCACTGTCCCCTTGCCATAGGAAGAACTGCCGACCACCACCGCGCGTCCGATATCCTGCAATGCCGCGGCGACAATCTCGGAAGCCGAAGCCGAGCCGCCATTCACCAGCACGACGATCGGTATCGACGGCGCGACGGCGTGACCGGTCGCCGCGAAATATTGGTGGCTGGCCGGGTGGCGGCCGATCGTGGCGATGATCGGACCTTTGGAGACAAAGAGGTCGGAGAGGCTGACGGCCTGGTCGAGCAACCCGCCGGGGTCGCCGCGCAGATCGAGCACGATGCCGGTGAGATGGCCGTTGGTCTGGCGCTCCGCCTCGGCGAGCCCCTCCGCCACGTGCTGCGTCGTGCTCTGGTTGAAGCTGGCGATGTGGAAGACGGCGATAGTGCCGTCGCGCGTCATGGAGACCGTGGGGACGACAACCAGGCCGCGCTCGATCTTGAAGTCGCGGGTGCCGGCGACACCGGGCCGGGCGATGGTCAGCGTGACGACGCTGCCGATCGGCCCGCGCAGCAGATGAATGATTTCGGCGGGCCGGCGGCCGGCCACCGGCGTTCCGTTGACGGCGACGATCTTGTCGTTGACCTTCAGCCCGGCACGCGCCGCGGGGCCGTTCTCGCTGACCCCGGTGACGTGGAAGTCGCCGCTGGTCTCAAGGGTCACGCCGATGCCGCCAAATCCATCGCGCGCCGCGCGCTGGTCACGCGCCTCGTCGGGTGACGAATAGCGCGAGAAACGATCGAGCACGCCGGTCATGCCCTCGAATACGGCCCGGTTGATCGTCTCTTCCTGCATCGCCGCGACACGGCTCGACGCTTTCTTGGCGCTGGCGATCAACTCGGCCACGATCACGCCGCTGTCCCGGCTGTCGATTGTCGGCGGCACCAGGTAACTGGTGAGCGACGTGCCGTCATAGGTCAGTGTCAGCTGGTCCCGGTCGCGGATATCGCCGCCGAGTGTCACACCGAAGCGGCTGTCAAGCTTCTTCAGGTTCATGGCTCCGGCGAAGACCAGCTTCTGCCCGGAAATCGGTTCGATATAGAGATCGGTGATTTGCTCGACGCCGCGTGCGAATAATCGGCCGGCAGAGGCGTCCTCCGGCGCACCGACCGTGCCGCAGCCGGCCAGCGCAAGCAAGGCAAACGCCGCGACCGCGAGCCGCAAGCTGGCGGGCGGGCATAATCCCGACAATAAAGACGCGCGGTGCGGCAATCCCGAAATCCCCTGGTTCGCCCATCACGGCGCGTCTTGGGGCCTGTGGGTCGCGGGCCCCCATCGATGACGCGGCCACAGTAGTTTTTCGCCGCCCGCCGATCAATGCCGCCCGGTGCAGCGCAGCTTAATGCCGCCGGCCGAGCTGTCGGCCCTGGCGGCGCGGGCGTCGAACCGCGGCGCGCGGACGATTTTCGACTGTCTCGGCAAGGCGGAAGACAAGCCGGCCGCCGACGGGGTCGGCCTCGTCGAGCCGCACCGAAACCGCGTCACCCAGCCCAAAATTGCGCCGCGAGTGGCGGCCGGCGAGCCGCATCTTGCGATGGTCGAAACGATAGAAGTCCGGCGGCAGGCCGGCGATTGGCAGCAGGCCGTCGGCGCCGCTCTCGGCGAGCGTGACGAACAGGCCGTAACGCTGAACGCCGTTAATCCGCCCTGCGAACTCCTCGCCGATGCGGTTGCCCAACAACTGCGCGCGGTAGCGTTCGAGCGCGGCGCGTTCCGCCGATGCGGCGCGGCGCTCGGTCGCCGAGACATGCTTGCCGATCGTGTCGAGCTCTTCCAGCGCGAGTTGTTCGCCGAGCAGCGCGCGATGGACGAGCAGGTCGGCATAGCGGCGGATCGGCGAGGTGAAATGCGCGTAGCGGCGCAGCGCCAGCCCGAAATGCCCGATATTGTCGGGGCTGTAGACGGCCTGTGCTTGCGCCCGCAGTACGAGATCATTGACCACTGCCGCTTCCGGCTGGCCGGCGACACGGGTCAGAATTTGGTTGAACAGCTGCGGGCGAAGGACCTGGCCCTTGGCAAGCGCGAGCCCCGGCGCACCGATATCGGCAAGCGCCTGACGCAGCATATCGACGCGCTCGGGATCGGGTGCGTCGTGGACGCGGTAGAGGCTGGGCCGCCGGCGCGCTTCCAATTCCTCGGCCGCCGCGACATTGGCGAGGATCATGAACTCCTCGATTAGTTTGTGGCTGTCGAGCCGCGTCCGTGGTGTGACCGCGAGCGGCGTGCCCCTGGCATCGAGGACGACGCGATATTCGATAAGATCGAGCGCCAGCGCCCCGCGTGAGACGCGCGCGCGATCGAGCGCGGTAAAGGCGCCGTAGAGCGCATCGAGCCGTTGCTTTGCGAGTGGCAGGGGTGTGGATCCGTCACGGGCGGCCTGCACGTCCTCGTAAGTCAGCCGCGCCGCAGAGCGCATGATGGCCCGCGCGAAATTATGCCGGCGCTTGCGGCCCTCCGCGTCGATCCACAGCTCGGCGGCAAGACAGGCCCGCTCTTCGCCCGGCTTGAGCGAGCAAAGCCCATTCGACAGCGCCTCGGGCAGCATCGGCACGACGCGATCGGGGAAATAGACCGAATTGCCGCGCTCGCGCGCCTCGCGGTCGAGCGCGCTGCCGGAGGTGACGTAATGCGCGACATCGGCGATCGCGACGACCAGATGCCAACCGCCGGGATTGGCCGCGTCGGAATCCGGCTCGGCCCAGACAGCGTCATCGAAATCGCGCGCGTCGCTGCCGTCGATCGTCACCAGTTCGAGGCCGCGCAGATCGACGCGGCCGCCAGGATCGACGGGCTCCGCAGCCGCGGCCTCGGCCAACGCCGCCGGCGGAAAGACATGCGGGATCTCGAAGCTGGCGATCGAGATGAGGCTGATCGCACCCGGCACCTCCGGCGAGCCAAGTCGCTCGACGACCCTCAGACGAACCGGCCCGTAGCGCCGTGCGGGGAGGGGCTCAGCGACAACCAGCTCGCCGTCGAGCGCACCGGCAGCATGAGCCAAATCGACAAAATATTCGGACCGATCGCGCCGATCGGCGGACGTGATGTGGCCGCCGTTATGAATGCGGCGGTAGACGCCGACGACGCGGCCCGCCGGCTCGCGCTCTACGGGTTCGCGGAACGGCTCGATGCGGCGCGCCTCGGTTTAGTGGCCTTCGCCTTGCCGGACTTCGCGGCGGTCTTGCCGCGAGCCGGGGTCTTCTTTGCCGATGACTTTGTCGACGTGCGCCGCGCAGTACCGTTGGTGGCAGCGGCGGCACGCCCCGGCCGCTCGCTCGACGCGGCGCGCGGTTTGCGCGGGGTCTTGCCCTTGGCTTTCTGCGCCGCGAGCAGAGGCAGCGCTTCGTCGAGCGTGAAACGATCGGGATCGGCTGCCCTGGGCAGCGAGGCGATCAGCCCGTCATGACCAACATAGGGTCCGTAGCGGCCGCGATAGAGACCCACAATGCTGCCTTCGGGGTGCTCGCCCAGTTCGCGCAGCAATTGCGGGCCGCGCCGACCGCCCGTTTTGGCTTCGGCCAGCAATGTCACGGCGCGGTTGAGGCCGATATTGAGAACGTCGTCATCGGCGCCGAGCGAGACGAATTGCGCGGCGCGCTTGATGTAAGGGCCGAACCGACCGCTCCCGGCGGTGATCGGCTCACCGCTCTCCGGGTCGCGGCCGATCTCGCGCGGCAAGGCGAGCAACTTGAGGGCCATGTCCAGATCGAGGCTCGATGGATCGAGGCCGCGCGGCAGCGCTACCCGCTTTGGCTTGTCGCCCCCATTGGGCGCATCGCCGCCGCCGAGCTGAATGTACTGCCCGTAAGGACCCTTCTTGAGGCTCACCGACAAGCCGCTGGCGGGATCGGTGCCGAGTTCGGTATCCGGTGCCGGTGGCGGCTTGCCGTCGCTGTCTGCTTCGATGCCGAGTGCCCGTGTGTAGCGGCAGTTGGGATAATTCGAGCAGCCGATAAACGCGCCGAACCGGCCGAGCTTTAGCGACAGCTGCCCCTCGCCGCAGACCGGGCAGAGCCGCGGGTTGCGCCCCGAGCCGTCATCCGGGAAGAAATGCCGTCCGAGTTCCTCGTCGAGCGATTTCAGAACCTCGCCGATTTTGAGGTCCTTGGTGCCGTCGATCGCCCGCGAGAAATCTTCCCAGAAACGGCGCAGCACCTCTTTCCAGTCGATCCGGCCGCCGGAAATGTCGTCGAGCTGATTTTCGAGGTCGGCGGTAAAATTATATTCGACATAGCGCTCGAAAAAGCTGGTGAGAAAGGCTGTCACCAGCCGCCCGCGGTCCTCGGGGATAAAGCGCCGCTTGTCGAGCTTCACATACTCCCGGTCCTGTAGCACCTGAAGGATCGAGGCGTAAGTCGATGGCCGGCCGATGCCGAGTTCTTCGAGTTTCTTGACGAGGCTGGCTTCGCTGTAGCGCGGTGGTGGCTGGGTGAAATGCTGGCTTGGCGTCACCGCGCCGCGCGCCAGGTTTTCCTTCTCGCGCATCGGCGGCAGGCGGCGGTTTTCCTCGTCGTCACCGGCATCGTCGCGGTCTTCCTGATAGAGCTTGAGAAAACCGTCAAAGGCGATCGTCGTGCCGGTGGCGTGGAGGCCGACACGGCCGCTCGGGTCGGCGATGTCGATGCCCACCTGATCGAGCACCGCCGACTCCATTTGGCTCGCGATCGTGCGCTTCCAGATCAGCTCGTAGAGCCGGCGGTGGTCGCTGTCGAGGTAGCGCGAGACATCAGCCGGTTTGCGGGTGAGGTCGGTCGGACGGACCGCCTCATGCGCTTCCTGCGCGTTCTTTGCCGGGCTGCGGTAGACGCGCGGCGCGTTGGGCAGGTAGCGGTCGCCGAACTCGCTGGCGATCAGCCCACGCGCCGCGGCGATCGCCTCACCGGCGATCGCGACGCCGTCGGTGCGCATATAAGTGATGAGACCGACCGTGTCGCCGCCGATATCGATGCCCTCGTAAAGCTGCTGCGCCAGACGCATCGTGCGGCTGGCGCCAAAGCCGAGCTTGCGCGAGGCTTCCTGCTGCAGGGTCGAAGTGGTGAACGGCGGGAAGGGGTTGCGCCTGGTCTGCCGGCGTTCGATCGCGGTGACCGAAAAGCCGGGGGCACCGAGGATCGCGTCGGCGGCGGCGCGGGCTTTCGCTTCGTTGTCGAGGTCGTAGCGGTCGAGCTTTTTGCCGTCGAGCCGGGCGAGGCGGGCGGTGAATTTGTCGCCCTTCTCGGTGGTGAATTCGGCCTCGACGGTCCAGTATTCACGCGGCTTGAAGGCTTCGATCTCGGCTTCGCGCTCGCAGATAAGGCGCAGCGCGACCGATTGCACCCGCCCGGCCGAGCGGCTGCCCGGCAGTTTGCGCCACAGCACCGGCGATAGCGTAAAGCCGACGAGATAATCGAGCGCCCGCCGCGCCAGATAGGCGTCAACCAGCTCGATGTCGATCTCTCTCGGCTTGGTGAAGGCGTCGAGCACGGCGCTGCGCGTCACCTCGTTGAACACGACGCGCTTGACGTCGACCCCCTTCAGCGCGCGGCGTCCCTTCAGCACCTCGTTGATATGCCAGGAGATCGCCTCGCCTTCGCGGTCCGGGTCGGTCGCGAGATACAACCGGTCGGCGCCGCGCACAGCTTCGGCCATCGCCTTGACGTGCTTTTCCGATTTGCCGTCGACCGCCCACGACATCGCGAAATCGGCATCGGGGAGCACCGAGCCGTCTTTTGCCGGCAGGTCGCGCACATGACCGTAGCTCGCCACGACCTTGTAGTCGCGCCCGAGATATTTGTTGATGGTCTTCGCCTTGGCCGGCGATTCGACGATGACGACGTTCATGGACCCAATCGGCAGGCGGCGCCAAATCTTCGTTCAGCGGCGCGAGACAAGGTTGCCGGGATGACGCTCGACACGCCCGGCGAGTTCAAGTTCGAGCAGCAGACTAGCGACGGCGGCGGCTGACAATTGGCATTGCCGCACCAGTTCGTCAACCGCGACCGGTGTGGGCGAGAGCTTTTCAAGGATCAAGTCAAGGCCCGTCTCTTCATCGACGACGATCGGCTCGGGTGCCGCCAGCGTCGCCATCAGCGGCAATTCGCGCTGATGGCGCGGGGCGTGCGGCCGCGGCTTCGCACCATGCAGCAGTGGTCCCAACTGGGTAATGATGTCGGCTGCGGTCTCAGTTAGCGTCGCGCCGTTGCGCAAAAGATCGTTGCAACCGCGGCAGCGCGGATCGAGCGGCGAACCGGGCACGGCGAAGACCTCGCGGCCTTGTTCGAGCGCGAAGCGGGCGGTGATCAGTGAGCCGGATTTCGCCGCCGCCTCGACCACGACAACTCCCAGCGCCATGCCCGAGATGATGCGGTTGCGCCGCGGAAAATGCCGCGCCTGCGGTTCCGTGCCGAGCGGCAATTCGGCGATGACGGCGCCGTCGCTCGCCAGCGCCTGGTAAAGCCCGCGATTTTCTTCCGGGTAGACGACATCGACACCGCCGGCGACGACGGCGATCGAGCCGGTCGCGAGCGCCCCGCCATGCGCGGCCGCGTCGATGCCGCGCGCCATGCCCGAAGCGACGATCACGGCGGCTTCGCCCAGACCAGCGGCGAGGTCATGCGCCAGCCGCCTTCCATTGGCCGAGGCGTTGCGGGCGCCGACGATGGCCACGATCGGCGCCGGCAACAACTCGGCGCGGCCAAGCACACTAAGCACCGGTGGGGCGTCCTCGATCGCTGCCAGCGTGTCGGGATAGCCGGGCTCGCCCCAGCAGACGAGCCGAGCGCCGAGCCGGTCGAGCGCTGTCAGCTCGCGTTCGGCGGCGGCGCGGCTGACGGGCACGACATCGCGGCGACCAAGCCGCGGCACCGCTTCCAGCGCCGCGCGAGCCGAGCCGAAACGGCGCAACAAGGCGAAAAAAGTGACAGGACCGATCGTCTCGGTGCGGCATAGGCGCAGCCAGTCGAGCCGTTCCTCGGGGGCGAGTTCGCGCGCGGCCAGGAGCCGGACTCAGCTTTTGGTAAAGGAGATGCGGCTCTCCGTGCCGATCAGCAGGCGGCGGATGTTTTCGTGGTGCTTGGCGATCACCAACACCGCGATGGCCGCGATCACCAATTCTCGCTCGCCGTTGACGACAAAGGCGGCATACACCGCCGCAACACATGCGGCGACAAGCGCGGCGAGCGACGAGTAACGAAAGAGGATCGCCGTCGACAGCCAGAACAGGAGCCCGACCAAGGCCACCGGCCAGGCGATGACGGCGAGCACTCCCAGCGCGGTCGCGACTCCCTTGCCGCCGCGAAACCCGAGCCAGACGGGGAAGATGTGGCCGATGACCACCGCCGCCGCCGCGGCCAACATCGCATGGGTTCCCCAATTGGCCCCGATCAGGGTCGCGCCCGCGCCTTTGGCGACATCGCAGACGAGCGTCAGCGCCGCCAGCGCCTTGTTGCCGGTGCGCAGGACATTGGTCGCGCCGATACTGCCGGAGCCGATGCGGCGAACGTCGCCCAGCCCGGCGAGCCGGGTCAGGATCAGCCCGAAAGGAATCGAGCCGAGCAGATAGCCGATGACGATGGCGGGGGCGAGGGTCATGCCGCGGCTCGCTCGAAAATCGTGCGACCGTCGACGACGGTCAACTCGACCCGGCCCTGCGCCGGCCGGCCGTCGAACGGCGCGTTCTTGGATTTGGACCGCAGCCGGTCGGTGTCGATGCGGTATTTCGCCCGCGGGTCAAAGACGACGAAATCGGCCGGCGCGCCCGCCGCCAGGCGGCCAACCCCTAGTCCCAGGATACGCGCGGGCGCTACGGTCAGGCGGCGCAGCACATCGATCAGGCTCATATGCCGGTTGTGGCAAAGCTCCAGCGACAGCGGCAGCAACGTCTCCAGCCCGACGATGCCATAACTCGCGGAGGAGAAGGGTAGCCGCTTCGAGTCCTGGTCCCAGGGCGCATGGTCGCTGGCGATCGCGTCGATCGTGCCGTCGGCGAGCGCGGCGACGACCGCTTGGCGGTCGTGCTCGCAGCGCAGCGGCGGCGACAGTTTGGCGAAGGTGCGGTAATCGCCGATCGCGGTCTCGTTGAGCGCGAAATAGGGCGGGGCGGTGTCGCAGGTGACGGGCAGGCCCTGCGTCTTGGCGCGGCGGATCGCCTCGATCGCCGCCGCGGTCGAGACATGCGCCGCGTGGTAGCGCGCGCCGGTGACCGCGACCAGCCGCAGGTCGCGCTCGACCATGATCACTTCGGCGGCGGGGGTGATCCCGGCGAGGCCAAGCCGCGTCGCGATCTCGCCTTCGGTGACTTCGCCAGCGCTGCCGAGACTCGGCTCTTCGGGGTGCTGCACGACCAGCTGGTCGAAGGTGCGGGCGTAGGACAGCACGCGGCGCATCACCAGCGCGTCGGCGATGGCCTTGACGCCGTCAGTGAAGCCGACCGCACCGTTCGCCGCGAGCAGGCCGATTTCGGTCAGTTCCTTGCCCTTCAGGCCCTTGGTCGCGGCGGCGTAGGTGTGGATTTTGGTGAGCCGCACCTCGCGCGCGCGCCGCGCGAGAAACTCGACGACGGAGACATCGTCGACCGGCGGCTCGGTATTAGGCAGCGCCGCCATCGTCGTGACCCCGCCCGCGGCGGCAGCTTGGCTGCCGCTTTCGATCGATTCGATATGCTCGGCCCCCGGCTCGCGCAGCTGCACCCGCATGTCGACCAGGCCAGGTGCGAGGCATAGCCCGCTGCACTCGACGACCTCAATATCGGCACCGAGGTCCTCGGCGTGGATATCATGGCCGATCGCCGCGATCCGCTCGCCGACAACGATGATGTCGCCGACGCGATCAAGCCCGCTATCGGGATCGATGAGCCGCGCGCCGCGGAAAAGCCGCCGCAACCCGCTCATTTGAGTGCCAGCCCGTTGCCCGGATCGTCGCGCGCGAGCAATTCGAGGCAGGCCATACGCACCGCCACGCCCATCTCGACCTGCTGGCGGATGAGGCTGCGGTCGATATCGTCGGCGACCTCGCTGCCGATCTCGACCCCGCGGTTCATCGGGCCGGGATGCATGATCAGCGCGTCGGGTTTGGCGGCCTTGAGCTTGTCGTAGTCGAGACCGAAGAAGTGGAAATATTCGCGCGTCGAGGGCACAAACGACCCGTGCATGCGCTCCTGCTGCAAGCGCAGCATCATCACGATGTCGACATCGGCGAGACCTTCGGCCATGTCGTGGAATACCTCGACACCGAGATGCTCGACCGCCGTCGGCAACAGCGTGCGTGGCGCCACGACCCGCACCCGCGCGCCCATCGCGTTGAGCAGCCAGATATTCGAGCGCGCGACCCGGCTGTGCAGCACGTCACCGCAGATCGCCACCGTAAGCCCGCCGAGCTTCCCCTTGCGGCGACGAATCGTCAGCGCGTCGAGCAGTGCCTGTGTCGGGTGCTCGTGGCTGCCGTCGCCGGCATTGATGACGGCACAATCGACCTTCTCGGACAACAGTTGCACCGCGCCTGATTCCGGGTGCCGCACGACCAGCACGTCGGGGTGCATCGCGTTGAGGGTCATTGCCGTGTCGATCAGCGTCTCGCCCTTGCGCATGGACGAAACCGCGACCGCCATGTTGATGACATCGGCGCCCAGCCGCTTCCCGGCGACCTCGAACGAGGTGCGCGTGCGGGTTGAATTCTCGAAAAAGCAATTGATCAGCGTGCGGCCGCGCAACAGCGATTTCTTTTTTTCGGCCTGCCGGTTCATCTCGACATAAGTGTCGGCGAGGTCGAGGACGTGGCTAATGTCCTCGGGCGTCAGACCTTCGATGCCAAGTAGGTGCCGGTGCCGATAGGCATGGGGCTGCATTGGCTGTGAACTATAGGGACCCACCCGAGGGCGGGCAAGGGCAGGTCCGCGGGTCCCCCTCGTTTCAAGGCGCAGCTATGCCGATCGTGAAAGACCGAGATGCGAAGCGACGCGTGCGCTGGGAATCAGCAGATCGGCCAGCGTATAGCCGTCAAGCGTTTTGAGAAACGCCATGCTCGCCTCGCGCAGCGCCGCTCGCAATACACAGTCGGGTTCAAGCCGGCAGAACCCGGGCTCGTTCAGGCAACCCATGACCGAGAGCTCCTCCTCGGTGTCGCGCACCACCGCGCCGACATTGATCCGCTCCGGGCTGCGGGCGAGGCTGATGCCGCCGCCTTTGCCGCGCAGGCCGGTGACATATCCTTGCTGCGTGAGGCGATTCACGACCTTCATCAGATGCGTCTTGGAAATCCCGAAACACGCCGCGATCTCGCCGATTGTGGCGCGATCGCCACGCCTCGCCGCCATATAGATCAGCGTCCGCAGGGCAAAGTCGGTCGAGAGGGTGAGGCGCATTGTTCTCGTCGCTATGAGGAGAGGCTTGACGCTATAAGATTCATTTTATATCTATCTTATAATGTCATGACAAGCGCCCGAGATGGAGGTCACGTGAGCGGCAACCCCGAAGCCGAAGCCGGCGCCCGGAACCTGCTGGTGGAGGACATCGTCGCGCGCACCGGCATCGATGACGAGATGATCGACGGGCCGGTGCGGTCCTTTTATGCCGCGGCGCGGCAGGATCCACTCCTCGCTCCCGTCTTCGAAAGCAAAGTGGAAGATTGGGAGGCGCATTTCGCCCGGCTGGACGCATTTTGGTCATCGGTCGCGCTGATGAGCGGGCGGTATCACGGTCAACCAATGGCGAAGCACGTTGCGTTGCCGATCGACACGCCGCATTTCGACCGCTGGCTGGAGATATTCGCCGAGACCGTACAGCGGGTTTGCCCACCTTTGGCCGCGGCCGATTTTCTCGACCGCGCGCACCGCATCGCCGACAGCCTCGAACTCGGCATCGCGTTTCACAAGAACGAAATCCGGCCAAAGCGCGTCCGGCCTCCGCGGACCTTTCTGCCGGCCGAAGCCGGCGAGGGACGCCAGGAGGAAGCGTCGTCCGCCGCGCCGCGCTGCTAGGAGGATGCCCCGGATGAGCCAGAACCCCATCGACAAGACATCCGAGGAAGCCGGCTCAGCGCCGTGCTCGATGCAGGAAGGCGACGACGTCTATATGGGCTATGCCCCACGGCCAGAGCTTTCGCATTTTCTCAACGAGCTGCTCGAAGCGGAGCGGGCCGGCGCCCGCGTTACGCTCGAGACCGCGAGAACCGCCGGTGCCGGTGCCATCTCCAAGCTGATGCTGGACATACAGCGCGATGAAGCGCGCTGGTGTGCGATGTTGACGCGCAATCTGAAAGCGCTGGGGGCCGTACCCTCGCCGCGCACGGGGGCGTTTTACGATAAGGCGATGGCCATTGCCGATCTGTCGGAGCGGCTCTCGTTCTTGAATCGCGGCCAGGGCTGGGTGGTGCGAAAGCTGCGCGAGATGCTGCCGCGCGTCAGAGACGATGGATTGCATCGCGACCTGAGCGAAATGTTGCGCTCGCATGAGGCCAACATCGCCTTGGCCGACGAGGTTGCCAGCCGAGCCTTCTGAGTAAAACCGCGTTGGTGCGGCGCTTACCGCCCGATGAAAAGGCTTCAGCCGGCGGCCTCACTGCGCAAGGGCGGGCCGGAGATGATGTTTAAGGCAGCAGGATTCTCGACATAGAGCGTGCGCGTCGGGAAGGCGAAATCGACGCCAAGCTGCTTCGCCAACTCCATGATCTTCAGCAGGATCGCCTCGCGCTCGAGCAGTTCGGCCTGCCGGTTGGCCACGATGAGGTTGAAGATCACCATGATGTTGAGGCTGCTCTCGCCGAAATCGTTGAAACGGACGAAGTAGTTCGTCTTGTTCACCGTTTCGGTCTCCTCGAAAATTTGCTCGATACCGCGGCAGAACGCCTGCATCTGCTCCGCCGAGGTGTCGTAGGTGACCTGAACCGTCAGGTTCTGGCGGAACATCGTCCGTGCCGCCATATTCTCGACGGTCGCGTTGACGATCGCGTTATTCGGTATCGAGATCACCGAATTGTCGACGGTGCGGATGCGGGTGCTGCGGAAGCCGACATCTTCGACCGTGCCCGCGGTCGTGCCGAGCCGGATGAAATGGCCAACGCGGAACGGCTTTTCGAACATGATCAGGACGGAGCCGAGAAGGTTCGCCAGACTGTCGCGGGCGGCGAGCGCGACAGCCAAGCCGCCGACACCAAGACCGGCAAGGACGGAAAAGGCCGGGAAGCCGAGCTCGGTTGCCGCCTCCATCAGAAGGGCGATCGCGAGGACGATCCCGACAAACCGCGAGACCAGACGGATGAGCTGACTATCGAGGCTTTGCGGCACCAACCGCTCGGACCCGACGATCGCTTCGGCGACGACGCCGGCGCCGGTCATCACCAGCCATGCCGCGGCGAGGAAAAAGACGATGGTCTTGGCGAAGGTCAAGACAATCAGGACATCGCCGCTGATGCGGATGATTTTGAGCGCCGCCGTCGCGAACACACCCATCACCAGAATGATCGCCAGCGGCAGCAGCAGCGACGGCCAGCGCGGGCCAGTTTCGTCCTCGCCGCGCCGGCCGAGCTTGCGTCCCAGCCACCGAACGCCAAGCAGGAACAGCCAGCCGATGAGCGTTGCGATCGCAAGGCCCACCCACTGCCAGACCGTGACGCCGGCAATGCGGGCCTTCACCCAAGGGGGAAAGCTCAGTACCCAGCGCGGGGGAAACAGCAGCAGGCCCGCCGGCGAATTCGCATAGGCATCGTAGAGGCTCGACGCCTGGTTGTTGCTGACCGACTGATAGACCAGGGCGAGATCGCGCGCGGAGCCCGGCTTGTACGGCAAGTTTCTGACGCGCTCGTAGAACTCGGGCAGCCGGCCGATTGTCGCCGCAGAGAACAGCCATTCGCCGGTGCGAGGTCCGGCCTCGATCCGCACAATATCGATTTCGGTATCGGGCAGGCGCCAACGCTTCAGCGACTGGCGGGCGACCGCGTCCTTGTCCGGAATCTCATCAAAGGGTGGAAGCGGGATGCGGGACAGCACTTCGTTGAGTTGCAGGACACGTTCGGGCGTGATGGTCTCCCGCAGCACCGGCGAAATCTCGGAGATATCGAGATAACGCGCGATGCGCGCGCCGCGGGTGAGGATTTGGCGCTGCCGTCGCCGTTCCTCGGCGCTCAGATACAACCGACCCGACTCCTCATAAGACTTGAGAACTCCCGCCATCCCGGCTTCGATCTCGGTCATCGCCTCGGTAAAACCCTGAAGCGTCGCGCGCGGGCTGGAAGTATCAATCGGGCGTAGCGGATGGACGTCGATCGCATCAGCGGCGTGTCCTCGGCCGCACGGTGACAACAGCAGAATGAGGCCACAAAGCATCGCCGCGAGCGCCGTCCGTGGCTGGCCGACTGCGGACCGACGGTTCGATGAGTTTTGCCGGCTGGCCATGTCGCTTATGCGGCTCGTGGCGCTCAAGGCCGCAGCCCCCTGGACGCAGGCGGATCCCATTGGCATGACGCTCTCTTGGAACCAAAAGGTAGGATGGCAGTTGGATGCACAGCAGGATAGGACATCCGGCGGTTGGCCGGCTGGGCCGGCTCCTTGAAGCAATGAACGCCAGAGTTAGATAATACCACAGTGAACTGCCCATGCGGTGTGCGGCGGTCGCTGCCGCTGATCAAAGCAAGGTACGGTGATGATGAGGCGGGTGTTGTTGGCGCTCGTGCTGATGGTCGTGGCCTCTGTGCCGCCGGCGCTGGCTGGGGCGATTCCCGAGATTGGCGGGGTGGTGCCGAGCCTGGCGCCGATGCTGAAGACGATTACCCGCGGTGTCGTCAATATCGCGGTCAAGGGGCGGGTGCGCGAGCAGAACCCACTGCTGCAAGACCCGTTCTTTCGTCGGTTCTTCAGTGTCCCGCAAGGCCAGGGCTATGCGGAACGCGAGACCCAGGCGACCGGCTCCGGCGTCATCGTCGATGCCGTGCAAGGGTATATTTTGACCAACGCCCATGTGGTCGAGCATGAGACCTCGATCACCGTCACCACCAAGGACAACCGGCGCTACGGCGCCAAGCTGGTGGGCCGCGACGCCGCCACCGATGTCGCGGTGCTGAAGATCGAGACAGGAAATTTGACCGCGGTGCCCCTCGGCGATTCGGACAAGCTGCAGGTCGGCGATTTTGTCGTCGCGATCGGCAACCCCTTTGGCCTCGGCCAGACTGTGACCTCGGGCATCGTCAGCGCGCTGGGGCGCAGCGGCCTTGGCATCGAGGGGTATGAGGACTTTATCCAGACGGATGCGTCGATCAACCCCGGCAACTCGGGCGGTGCGCTCGTCGACCTGCGCGGTAATCTCGTCGGCATCAACACCGCCATCCTGGCGCCGGGCGGCGGCAATATCGGAATCGGCTTTGCTGTGCCGATCAACATGGCGCGCGAGGTGATGAGCCAGCTGATCCGGTACGGCGAGGTCAACCGAGGACGAATCGGCATTGCGATCCAGGACCTGACGCCGGACCTGGCGCAGGCGATGAACACGCGGCGGACCGATGGTGCCGTCATCGCCAAGGTGGAGCCCGGCTCGGCTGCGGATCACGCCGGGCTGCGGACAGGTGACCTGATCGTCGCGGCCAACGGTGTCACGGTCCATAGTGGAACCCAGTTGCGCAACGCGATCGGCCTCACCCGCATCGGCGATGATGTCAGGCTAACCGTCGATCGCGGCGGCAGCGAGCGGGCGGTGAACGTCAAGGTCGAGTTCGCCAAGGCATCGTCCCGGAACACCGGGCCAGAACGGTAGGGCGAGCGATGGCGCAAACTCCCTATGAGGTGCTGGGCGTCAAGCCGGACGCCAGCCCTGACGACATCCGCAAGGCCTATCGCAAGCTGGCCAAGCAACTTCACCCCGATCTCAACCCGGGCAAGCCCGAAGCGGAGGCGCGGTTCAAGTCGGTGACCGCAGCCTATGATCTGCTTTCGGACGCCGACAAGCGCGCCCGTTATGATCGCGGTGAAATCGACGAGAGCGGCGCCGAGCGGCCGCAATATCACTATCGACCGCATGCCGAAGGCGCGCATGGTTGGAAATACGGGCCGGAAGGCGAGATGGACCCCGCCGATCTCGAGGATCTGTTCGCCATGTTCGGCAGCCGCGCGCCGATGGGCGGCATGGGCGGGCAGCGCCGCGGCCGGGGGCAGGGCTTTGCGATGCCGGGCGGCGACCGGCTCTATACGCTGACCGTCGATTTTGCGGAAGCGGCGGCGGGAGCGAAGAAGAGACTGTCGCTCGCGCCGGATAGCTGGCTCGACGTCACGATCCCGCCGGGGATCGATGAAGGGCAGGTGCTGCGGCTCAAGGGCAAGGGCGATCCGGGTATTGGCGGCGCCGCGCCGGGTGACGCGCTGATCGAGGTGCATATCGCGCCGCACGCCTATTTTCGCCGTGACGGCGACAATATCCTCGTCGAGCTGCCGGTGAGCCTGACGGAGGCGGTGCTTGGCGGCCGCATCACGGTGCCGACCGTGACCGGACCGGTGACGATGACGATCCCCAAGGGCTCCGACACCGGGACGCAACTGCGGCTGCGCGGCAAGGGCATTCGGCGCCGCGGCGGCGGCGAAGGCGACCAGATCGTTACGCTCAAGGTTGTGATCGGTGAAAGCAAGGACCCGGAGTTGGCTCGTTTGCTCGAAGGCTGGGCGGCCGCTCACCCGACCGACCCGCGTCGCAGGATGGCGTCATGATCGCCTTTGACGAACTGCTTGCGCGCCACCGCGAACTGGAACGCCGCGATTTGGCCCGCTGGGTGGAGAACCGTTGGGTGCTGCCCGAGCGGTATGCCGAAACCTGGGTCTTTCACGAGGTCGATGTCGCCCGCGTCGAGCTGATCCTCGGCATCCGTCGGGATTTCGCTATCGATGACGAGGCGATGGGTCTGGTGCTCGGTTTGCTCGATCAGGTTTATGGGCTGCGCCGCCAGATGCGTCGGCTGTGCGACGCCGTCGCGGTACAGCCGGAGGATGTTCAAGACGCGATCCGCCGCGCGATGCCCAACCGAGGTGACTGATTTTCTTGCGGTTCAGCGCTCGTTAACCATACCCGCTTAACACTCGATGCGATGGCGCGACAACCGTTGCGGAAAACGGGAGTCGAGCGCGCTCGGGGAGCGGTTTGTTGCGGATTTCGCGGGTTACCTCGATCCTGAGCGGGCGCGGCTCGCGGCGTATGATCATTGCAGGAGCGTTGCTGATCGCCGTCACGCTGATCGGCGTCGCGGTGAGCCTGTGGGATCTGCACCGTAATGCGATCCGCGCTTCGCGGGAAAATATGACCAATCTGAGCATCGTGCTCGCCGAAGAATTATCTCGGTCGATGGAGTCGGTCGATCTCGTGCTTGGCGAGACGACACAGCGCATCGCCCATTCCGGGGCCTCGACCCCCGAGGAATTCCGGCACGATATGGCAAGCGACACGACCCACGATTTCCTCGTCAATCGGCTGCAGGCATTGCCGCAGCTGACCTCGCTGTTTCTCACAGACGCCACGGGCATCCAGATCAATTCGGCGAATTTCTGGCCCGTCCCTGCGGTCGATCTCGCGGCCAGCAATGCGTTCACCGAGACGCAAAAGGCCGAGGCCGACGCGTTCGTGATCAGCGCGCCGGCGCGAAGCTGGACCACAGGACGCTGGGCGCTATTTGTCTCCCGGCCTGTACAAAGCCGCGCTGGAGTCTTCCTCGGCACCGTGCAGGCGATGATAGAGCTGCACTATTTCGAGGCGTTCTATAAGACGCTCAGCCTTCCGGAAGACGGCTCGGTAACGATCTTTCGCCGCGATGGAACGACGCTGTTCCGCCATCCGGCCAACAACGATGCTCTCGGCACCTCCACACGGACACCGATCTGGTATCACGCCGTCGCGGATGGCGGCGGCACGTACGAGATCGGCAGGTCAGGCAACGGCGTCGCGCGAGAAGCTGCGGTGCATCCCGTCAAGAATTACCCGCTCGTCGTCTCGGTAACTGTGCCGCAGCACACGGCGCTCGCGGCATGGCGACGCCAAGCGATGTTCATCGGCGCCGGCGCGGGGCTTGGGGTGATCGTCTTTGCGGTCCTGTTCACCTCGCTGGCGATCCAGTTCGGCAGTGTCGAGGAATCGCGTCAGGCCCTGTCGCAGGCCCTCGCGAAGACGGAAAAAGCGGATCGCGCCAAATCGGATTTCCTCGGGCGCATGAGCCATGAGTTGCGCACGCCGCTCAACGCGATCATCGGCTTTTCGGAGGTGATGACCTGTGGCGTCTTTGGTCCGCTCGGCTCCGCGCGATATTTGGAATACGCCGAGGACATTCACCGCTCCGGCGTGTTTCTGCACGAGTTGATCAGCGACATGCTGGACATGGTCAAAATCGAGGCCGGTCACCGTACGCTCCACCTCGACGCCTTTCCTCTGGTCGAAGAGTTGGAGGAAACGATGCGCATGATCCGGCCGCGCGGCGAAAAAGGCGAGGTCGCGCTCAACCTCAAGGTGCTTGACGCACCGCATTTCCTCACAGCCGACCGCCGCGCGTTCAAGCAGATCGTCATCAATCTCATCGGCAACGCGGTGAAGTTCACCCCACCCAGGGGGAACGTCACGGTCGCGGTATTATCGAGGGACGGCAACCCCGTGCTGGAAATCACGGACACCGGGTTTGGGATGTCACCCGAACATCTGGCAAAGCTCGGCACGCCCTTTTTCCGCGCGGACGACAACCCGCATGCCTCCAACGTCGAAGGGACCGGGCTTGGTGTCGCGCTGACCAAGTCGCTGGTCGAGCTTCATGGCTGGCGGATCGACTACGCCAGCGAACTCGACAAGGGAACGACCGTCACGATCACGATGGCGGGCGCCGCTCCCGCTCCCGCCGAGGCGGAGAAAATGTCAGAAGAAGCCGTCCTAGGTGTTGAAGCCAAGAACGTTGTTCAGCTTTTCGAGCGGAGGTTTGCCGCCGAGGGCTGAGTGTGGGCGGATGAGATTGTAGTCGGCGATCCAGGGGTGCATGGCTTGGCCTCGCTCGG
>Ga0335085_10000732_pt1 | contig 84940 bp, 86 predicted proteins | sample Lox_Sample_45_FD_206712 | JGI IMG/M metagenome (GOLD analysis project Ga0335085, IMG submission 206712) | Soil microbial communities from Loxahatchee National Wildlife Refuge, Florida, United States - Lox_Sample_4.5 | ecosystem: Environmental > Terrestrial > Soil > Wetlands | place: USA... | reverse complement strand
AAATGCGTTGGAAATGCTCGCTTGTCAAGCGCCCACCCGCAAAAAGTCTAGGCATTCTGCGGCTTTCAGCGTGACGGACGATGAACGATGGTGAGAGAAGATGTCGCTTCGAAACGAAGCAATCTCCCGCCGTCCTGGGCCCTCTTGGCGAAGAATATTGGCCCGCCGCCTCGTAGCCCCGCGTACCGACAGAAGGAAGGCCGTCATGAGTCGCAAGGAAATCGCCGCCACCAGCGTCGCCGAGGCCTATCTCGCGCTGCTCGCCGAGCGCGGCGTCGAATATCTCTTCGCCAATGCCGGTACCGATTTCGCGCCGATTGTCGAGGCCTATGCCAAGGCCGCGCATACCGGGCTGCCGGCGCCGAAGCCGCTCATCGCGACGCATGAGAATGTCGCGATCTCGATGGCGCATGGCTACGCCGTCGCCTCGGGCAAGGTCCCGGCGGTGATGGTGCATGTCAGCGTCGGCACCGCCAACGCGCTGTGCGGCGTGTTCAACGCCGCGCGCGAATACGTGCCGATCCTCTTTACGGCTGGCCGTTCGCCGCTGACCGAGGAAGGCGTGTTCGGCGCGCGCGACACCTATATCCATTGGGCGCAGGAGATGTTCGACCAGGCCGGCATGCTGCGCGAGATGGTGAAGTGGGACTACGAGCTGCGCAACGGCGCGCAGCTCGAAACCGTGATCGACCGCGCGCTTTCGCTGGCGACGAGCGCGCCGGAAGGGCCGGTCTATCTGTCGCTGCCGCGCGAGGTGCTGGGTGAGACGCTTCCCGGCTTTGCTTACGACAGCCCGTCGCGCCGTGCCGCCGCCGCGGCGCCGGGCGCCGATGAGGGAGCGCTGGCAGAGGCGGCGAAAATCCTCAGCCGGGCTAAGCGGCCGGTGATCATCACCGCCAGCGCCGGGCGCGACCCCGGTGCCGTGACGGCGCTCGGCGAATTCGCGGCGCGTTTCGCGATCCCCGTGGTCGAGCATCGCCAGCGGCATCTGTCGCTGTCGGCGGCGCATCCCTGTCACCTGGGCTATGACCCGGCGCCCTTTGTCAAAGAAGCCGACGCGATCCTCGTCCTCGAAATGGATGTGCCGTGGATCCCGAGCCGGGTTCAGCCGCCAGCCGATTGCCGGGTGATCCATCTCGGTGTCGATCCGCTCTGCGCGCGCTATCCGATCCGCGGCTTCCCGAGCGATGTTGCGATCACCAGCGCGGTGCGGCTGGCATTGCCCAAGCTCGCCGCGGCGATGACCGTCGGCGACAGCATCCTCGTGGAGCGCCGCGATGCGCTCGCCACTCGGCGCGCGACCCAACGCGCCGGCTGGGCCAAGCTGCGCGACGAGATGGAGACGCAGTCGCCGATCCACCCGTCCTGGGTCAGCCATTGCCTGAGCGAGGCGCGGGCTAATAATTCGATTCTCGTCAACGAATACACGCTGCTGCCCGAGCACTGCCCGTCGACCGAGCCCGGTTCGTATTTCGGGTCGAGTCCGGCGGCGGGGCTGGGATGGGGCGCCGGCGCGGCGCTCGGCGTCAAGCTGGCAAAGCCGGGCGCTCAAGTCACCTGCATTCTCGGCGACGGCTCGTACATCTTCTCGAATCCGGTCGCCGTGCACCACGCCGCGACGATGCACAAGCTTCCGGTGCTGACCATCGTCATCAACAATGCGATGTGGGGCGCGGTACGGCGCGCGACGCTCGGCATGTACCCCGATGGCGAGGCGGCGCGCAGCAACAAGCCGCCCTTTATCGACCTCGATGATCTGCCGGCGTTCGAAACGATCTGCGCGGCCTCGGGTGGTTATGGCGAGCGGGTCGAGGACCCCGCCGCGCTGCCGGGCGCGATGAAACGCGCGCTCGAAGCGGTCGATGGCGGCCAACAGGCGCTGCTCAACGTCATCTCGCGCGGCGGCGCGGGCGGTTGAGCGCCCCGGCCGCCAGCGACGCAAAGCGCTCACCAGCCGGGTCGAGACGTAGGCGAGCCAATTGAACATGACGTCTATGTACGCGTTTTGTTCTCGAATTAAAGAGGGTCGGTTTCTGGCGAGATAAAGATTCGCATGGCCATGGGCGAGCTTGACGGCGGAATTCAATTAAACTAAGTTTAGTCCATGCGAACGGTCAATATTCATGCGGCAAAGACCCACCTCTCCCGGCTCGTCGAGGACGCTGCCGACGGCGAGGAGATCGTCATTGCCAAGGCGGGCAAACCGATAGCGCGGCTATGTGCGCTTGAAACGCCGAAACGACGACGCGTGCTCGGCCTGCTCAAGGGTAAATTGCACCTGCCCGAGGACATCGAAGCACCATTGCCGGAAGAAATCGTCAAATCCTTCGAAGCGTGCTGATGCGCATTCTGCTCGACACGCATGTGTTGATCTGGGCCGTGGCGGACCCGGATCGTCTCGACGCGAAGACACGCGACGACCTGGAAGACAGCGGCAACGAGCTATTGTTCAGCGCCGCCAGCATCTGGGAAATCGCGATCAAATACCGATTGTCGCGTCCCGATTTCCTGCACGAACCCCGCGAGATCGCGCGTGCGGCGCGGGCGACCGGCTTTGTCGAACTTCCCATTCGCGCAACGGCTGCGGCGGAGGTCGCGACGCTGCCGCTCCTCCATCGCGATCCGTTCGACCGGCTCCTGATCTCCCAGGCTCTCGCGGAGCCGGCGACGTTCTACACGGCCGACGCGCAGCTTGCCGCTTACTCTAACCTGGTGAAGTGCATCGGGTAAGCGCCGGCGGCTGATCAGACCGTGATGTGGTAGACCTTGACCGCGGTATCGTGGAACAGAGCGGCGCGTTCGCTCGGGGAATAGCCGGCGGAATAGCGCTTGAACGCGTTGAACAGCACGGGGTGCGAGAACGACACCTTGTCGACCGGGAAGTTGCTTTCGAACATGCAACGGTCCGGACCGAACTGTTCGATGCAGTAATCCATCAGCGGGGCGATTTGCGCCGCCAGCTCCTCCGAGCCCACCGGCTTGTCGCGCAGGTGCCAGTCGAAACCAAAGCGCGGCATGCCCATGCCGCCGAGCTTCAACAGCACATTCGGGCATTTTGCGAGTTCGGCCATGCCGGCGCGCCAGCCGGACATCACCTCGTCGTCCTTGCCCTCAAACGGGCCGGTGCGGTTGAGGCCGCCGAGATGGTTCATGATGATCGTCACCTCGGGCACCGCGCGGGCGAACGCGACCATCTCGGGCAGCTGCGGCCAGCAGCAGATCGTGTCGAGCGAAAGCCCCATGCGGCCCAGCACCTTGGCGCCGGCGCGAAAGGCCGGCAGCGACAGCACGCCCTCGCTCTCGCGGCTCTCTACGCGCGGGTCCGCATTCCAGGTGACGATGTGGCGGATGCCCCTGAAGCGGTTGGGGCTGGCGGCGCGCAGCGCTTCGAGCACCGGCTCGACCCGCCCGCCGAGTTTCAAATCCACATGGCCGATAATCGTCGCCGCCGCGCGGCATCGGCCGTAAAGCCCGCTGGCGCTCGCCGCCGCGAGACCCTGCACGAATTCGACCTCGCCAACCGGCCGCATCTCGACCGGCCCGTCGGCCCGGTACATCGCCCGCGCTTCGATAAACACGGTCGATCGCACATTATGGCCCTGGTCAATATCGGCGATCAGCTCGTGCAGCAGGTAGCGCTGATAGGGAATGCGGCCGAGCCGGAAATCCCAGAAATGATGATGTGGGTCGCAGATCGGCAGGTCGGGTTCCAGCGCCGCTTCCTGGGTCAGCGCCAGCCAATCATTGCCGCCATAGGGCATGCCGTTCCTCCTCCCGATCTTCAGCCGTTGCCGGCCAACCGCTCCCTGACCCGGCGCTTCGCCTCGCCGCGTTCGAAATCCGTCACGTAGATCAATCCGGCGACGCGGCGGATCAGCGTGTCTTCGTCGCCGGTCAAGACGCCGTCGGATTGCGCCACCTCCCACAGCATCTCGATGACGCCGATGCGCTCGTTCTCGTCGAAGTTGTCGACGACGACCTGGGTGAAACGAAACAGGTCGGTCGCGTTGATCGCGCTTTCTTCCGCGGCTTCGATCAGGCGGGACACTTCGTCTCGCGCCAAGCCAAAGCGCCGCGCGAGCACACGCGCGATTGCGCTGTTCTCGCGCGCGTCGATGCGATCGTCGCTGCGCGCGACCTCGATCAGCAACACCGCAAGCGCGAAAGCGGGGTCGCTGTGGTCGACGGCATGCTCATCCGGCGCCAGGCCGGTCAGAAAACGATGCAGTGCTTGAAACATCACTCTCCCAAGGCGATTTCACGATGTTAGCTGGTCTTGATCCGCCGCGAAGCAAGCGGCGGCAAGCAGCGGGCGTTGCCTCTCATTATAACCGGAGAGGCTATTCCGCCGCCGCGGCCATCTTGCCGCTCTTGAACGCGGGAATGACCTCCTTCGCAAAGCGGTCGAGGTCTTCAAGCTGGATATCGAGCGGCGTGCCGAGCGGCGTCGCGCAGATGACTCGGTCGAGCCCCGGATAGCGGGCCTCGACCGCTTTCAACTGCTCGATAATGTCCTCCGGCCGGCCCGCGAGAAAGCCGCCGGCCTTCACCGCGTCCTCGATCGTCGGCAATTTCGCCGTGCCCGCCAGCGCCGGGTTGCGCATCGCCGCGATCTGCTCGTCGCTCAGTGCCCTCACCAGGCGCAACTCGCCGAACATCTTCATGTTTTCTTCGTAATGTGGGGCGGCTTCGCGGATCGCCTGCTCACGGCTTTCCGCGATGTGAAACTGGTAGCCGAGCGCCAGACGCTCGCCCATTTCGAGATGGATGCCGCGCCGGGCATAGGCGTCGCGGAAGCCGATCATGTGGCGGTCGACCGCGCCGCCCTCGGCCGAGCCGCCGCCGATCACCCCGCTGATGCCGTGCTTGGCCATAAAGTCGAAGGCGCGCTCCGATCCGCTCTGGATCGGCTGCCAGCATTCGACCGGAAACCGCTCCGGCGCCGGCACCAAGGTGATTTCCTTCAGCGTATAGCCGCGATACGGCACCTCGGGCGGGACCGTGTAGAATTTACCCTTGTGCGAGAACGGCTTGCCCTCGAAGGCCTTGAACAGAATGTCGACGCCTTCCTCGAAGATTTCGCGGTTGGCGGCCTGGTCGATCAGCGGCGCGCCGAAGGTCTCGACCTCGCGGGTGTGATAGCCGCGCGCGACACCGAAGATCACCCGCCTGCCGGTAAGGATGTCGGCCATCGCGTAATCTTCCGCGAGGCGCAGCGGGTGCCACATCGGCACGACATTGAACCCGCAGCCGATACTGATGTTCTTGGTCACGCCGCAGAGGTGCATCGCCATCATCAGCAGATTGGGGATCAGCTCGGTCCCTTCCGGCTGGAAATGATGTTCGGCCATCCAGAACGTGTTGTAGCCGCGCTCGTCCATGCACTTGGCGTAGGCCACGACCTTGTGCATCGCCTTCGCCAGCTCTGCTTTCGAATAGCGGCGCTCGTTGATCGGCGTGCCTTTGTAGCCGAGGTTCTCCATATCGGCGGTGCCGTAATAGGAGCTGTCAAATTTCGTGATCATCGGGCGTTTCCCTTCATACCGTTGCCTAGACTATCGCCGCGGCGCTAGCTCCTGTCGCGCGAAAATATTGCAGGCCGCGGAGCGCCGGGGCGAAAAACGCGCAACGACTCTCACTTACTGTCATTCCCGCGAAAGCGGGAACCCAAGAACACGGACCGCAAACCGCTAGTACCGTCCGTGTTCATGGGTCCCGGGTTCGATGCTTCGCATCGCCCCGGGATGACAAGCAGGGAAAGGGCATGACCTACTTCGTCTATCTACTCGCGAGCCGCCGGCATGGAACGCTTTACATCGGCGTGACCAGCGATCTCTGGCGACGTGTCTGGGAGCACAAAGCCGGGGTGGTCCCTGGATTTACCTCAAAATACAACGTGGATCGGCTGGTCTGGTACGAGGCACATCAAGATGTTACGGCGGCGATCACGCGCGAAAAGCAGATCAAAAAATGGCGACGAGATTGGAAAATCTCGCTTATCGAGGAGGAGAACCCGGATTGGTCGGACCTGTACGAGAAGCTGTCGCAGTAGAAGCATCTCCTTCCGTCAGCCTGACAAAGAGTGTCCTGAGACGGTCAGCTCCGCCGGCGCCAGGCGCTGATCTGTTCGAGCGAGGAATGGACGTGCACCACGACCGGCTGGTGCTTGACGGAAAGTGCTTCGGCAACCGTCCCTTCGACCTCGTTTTCCTCGCGGATGGTGAAGCCCTTGGCGCCGAACGCGGTGGCCCATAGCGCGAAATCGGGGTTGGTGAGCTGCGTCGCGGCCTGATAGGGCCGGCCGGGATAGCGGATGTCGTGGTGCTGGGTGATCGTGCCGTAACAGCCGTTGTCGGAAATGATGAACACCGGGTTGACGCCGTATTGCCGCGCGGTCGCGAGTTCGTTGCCGGTCATCAGCGCGCCGCCGTCGCCGGCGAAGCCGATGACCTGGGTGCCCGGCCGGCGCAGCGCGGCTGCGACCGCCATCGGCATCCCGGCGCCCATCGCCCCGACAACCGAGTTCAGGTACATCTGACCCGGCTTGATCGGCAGGTAGCGCTGGACGAAAGACGAGAAATTGCCGGCGTCGGTGGTGACCGTCGCGTCGTCGGCGAGATGCCGGCCGATTGCCGCGATGACCGCCGAGAAATTGACGCCGTCGCCGGTCTGCTGCCATTCGGGCTTGGCTATCTTGTGGTGTAGCGCGTGCAGGCGCTCGACCCAGGCCTGGCGCTTTGCGACTCCGGCCGGCGTAGCTTTTGCCAGCAGCGCGCGCACGACCGAGGCCGGCTCGCACGCCATGCCGAGATCGGGGCGAAAGGTCTTGCCGACCTCTTCCGGCCCCGGCCAGATGTGGACCAGCGGCATTTGCGGGTCGGGCGCTTGCGGGAACGCAAATCCCTGCGATGTGCTGACGGTCAGCCGCTCGCCGAGCGCCACCAGCAGATCGGTCTGGTTCCACGCCTCCATGACCTCGCGCGGCGGGCGTCCGCTGGCGTAGCCGCCGTAATTCGGATGCGCAGGATCGAAGAGATGCGGCCGCCGATGCGTCGGCATCACCGGCAGCACCCAGCTTTCGGCGAGCCGCGCGATCTCGGCGACATCGGCCGGATGCACCGCGCCGCCGACCCAGGCGATCGGCCGCCCGGCTTTGGCGAGCATTTCCGCCAGCCGGTCGAGATCCTCGGCACGCGGGCCGGCCAGTGCCGCCGGGCGCGGCTTGGCGGCGAGCGCCTCGGTTTCGGCGTCGAAGACATCTTCCGGGACGATAACCGCGACCGGCCCCGGCGTGCCGCTCTCGGCGACATGGAAGGCGCGCGCCATCGCCTCGCTTGCCTGATCCGGGTCGTTGACCTCGATGACCAGCTTGGTCACGTCGCTGAGCAGGCGGCTGTAGTTCTGTTCTTGCAGCGCCATGCGGCCGGCTTCCCAGCGCTCGACCTGGCCGATCAGCACGACCATCGGGGTCGCGTCGTGCCAAGCGGTGTGGAGGCCGATCATCGCGTTCGACAGGCCGGGTCCCCGCGACACCACGAGCATCCCGGCGCGTCCGCCGCGCATCCGGCCGTCCGCCGCGGCCATGAAAGCCGCGCCGCCCTCGTGCCGGCAGACAATGAGCCGCATGCGGTTGTTGTCGGCCATTGCGTTGGTAAAGCCGAGATAGCTCTCGCCCGGCACGCAATAGACGAGATCGATATCATGGGCTTCGAGGCTGTCGACGATGGCGCGGCCGACGGTATGGGGCATCGGGCTCTTTCCTCCGGATTGATGCGCAGGAGCTTATACAGCCGCCCGCGGCGCCGCTACCGCCGGCAATCCGGCAGCGTCTGGGCCCTTTCTTGTTGTGGGTCGGCGGCGCGGGATGCGGTAAACTTGCCGCGATGCCCCCGCCCTTCGCTCTCGATGCGCTGAACAGCGCTTCCACCGCCGATTTCGTCGCGGCGATGGCCCATGTCTTTGAGCATTCGCCATGGGTCGTCGAGGCGGCGACCGCATCCCGCCCATTCGAGACCCTCGCGGCGCTGCGCGATGCGATGCTTGCGGTGATCGAGGGCGCGACGCCCGAACAGCGCCTCGCGCTGATCCGTGCTCACCCCGATCTCGCCGATCGGGTGAAACGTGCGACGGGGATGACCCCGGCGTCCGCCGCCGAGCAGGACGGCGCGGGCCTCCATCGGCTGTCCGAGAGCGAATTCGAGCAGTTCGAAAAGCTGAACGACGCCTACCGCGAGAAATTCGGCTTCCCGTTTATCCTCGGCGTTCGCCGCCACACCAAGGATTCGATCCTCGACCGCTTTGCGCGTCGCCTCGACAACGCGGTGCCGGAAGAGGAAGCGGAAGCGCTGGCCGAGATCGGGCGCATCGCCAGTCTGCGGCTCGCCGCGCTCGTCGAGGGCGGCGATGCGCTGGCGGTTCACGGACAATTGTCGACCCATGTGCTCGACAAGCATGCCGGTCTGCCGGCGGATGGCGTGTCGCTCGAACTGGTCGAGTTGTCGCGCGAGGGCGAAAGCCGCGTTCTGGTGCGGACCGTCACCAATGCCGACGGCCGCACCGATGCGCCGCTGATCGCCGACCGACCGGTGCCGATCGGCGCCTACGAGCTGCGCTTTCACGCCGGAGCCTATTATGCGCGGCGCGGCGTCCCGCTCAGTGACCCGCGCTTTCTCGATATCATCGCGGTTCGCTTTGGCGTCGCCGAGCCGGAGGCACATCTGCACGTGACCCTGCTGATGACGCCGTGGGGCTACACGACCTATCGCGGCAGCTAGGCCCAGCGCCGCAATTCAGAAAAAGACGCTGACGTTTTTGGCGAGCAGCACATTCTGGTCGAGCGTGATCTTGCGCTCGGCGATCTTCCAACCGCCATCGATGCGCCGCAGCAGGTCGTTGCGGGCGCCGATATAGAAATCCTGCTCGGTCTCGCCGCGGCTGCGGTAAACAAGAAAGTTCGAGTAAACCCGCAGCACGCCCGGCGCTTCAAGCGGCTCCAGTTCGATATTGCTGATGAGGTGCCGCGTGCGCGAGGGCGGGTCCTCGGCCCAGGCCATGCCGGTATCGAGCCGGCGCACGCGGGCGATGAGGCTCTGCTTGTCCTCGTCGAGGATCGCCAGGTCGTCATCGCCCACCATGTCGTCCTCGACATAACGCCCCGGGTCGAGGATCGCGATCGCCTTGCTGTGGCGCGGATAACGGTTGCTGCGACCGGCCATCCAATAGCGAATGTCATCGGCGAGCAAAGCGAGCCAATCGTCGAAACGGCGCTCGTCCAACAGGCGCGCTTCGCGATAGAGAAACTGCTCCACGTTGCGGAGCACGTCTTCGTTCATTCGGCGGCGCTCGGCAACGCGTCGCGCCGGTTCAGCGCACCCCAATCATCCGCCGCCATCATCTTCGCCCAGTGCCCGTAGAATTGCCGGTGGTTGCTCTCGCTGATCCGGTGATCGCTGGCCCAGGCGCCGAGGCCGGGGTCAAACCGGTCATGGCCCAACCCCATCTGCTGGTTCAACGGGATGCGCCGCGAGACGGTGCCGCGGCAGGTCTGCGTGCATTCCTGCCAATTATCCATGTCGTCCTGCTCGAACGTGCCGGACGGGCTGAAGCCGCGCACCGCGGCGAGCCGGATCGCCTTTTTGACCTCGGGCGGCGCCGCCTTATCGACAAAGGCCCAGGACCAGATTTCCGTCTTGTCGGGACTGCGCGGGTGCCAGACGCGGAACGTCCGCGACGTCGCGCGCAGCATCGAGAAATTGGGGAACATCGTGCCGACGATCGGGTTGATCAGCCGCGACCGCGCGCCCAGCCGCGCTTCGACCTCGGGCTTGATCCGGCGTTCGTATTCAAGGAGCTCCGGCATCGGCGGGTCGCCGATATCGTCCGGCCCGACGCAAATCAGGATATGCCCGTTGCCCGGCGACACCATCGCGCCGGCGGATTCATGCTTCGTCGAAACCCCGGTGCTGAACCCGGTCTGCACCGCCGAGAGATGCGACCACGCGACATGGTAGGTGTCGCCGCCGAAATTTTCCGCCGGGAATTTCCAATTGCACGGCATGACCCATTTATGCATGCCGCCGACCACTTCGATCCCGCCCTCGCGGCGATCGAAGAACGCGTCGAGATACCAGGTCATCTCGCCGAGATAGTCGAGCAGCGGTGGCGCGGCGGGGTCGAACGTCGCGAAATAAAGGCCCTTGTAACTGTCGAGCTGGGCGACCGGGACAAGCCCCCAATTCTTGCGGTCGAGCTCGTTGTAATACGCCTCGCGCAGAGATGGCACACCCACCAGCGAGCCGTCATTGCGATAGGTCCAGCCGTGATAGGCGCAGGTGAAGCTGGCGGCGTTGCCGTCCTCGGCGCGGCACAGACGGTTGCCGCGATGCCGGCAGATGTTGAGAAAGGCGCGCACGGTGCCGGCGCTGTCGCGCACCACCAGCACCGGGTCCTCGCCCATATAGGTGGTGAAGAAATCGCCCGGCAGCGGGATCTGGCTTTCGTGACAGAGGAACAGCCAGCAGCGCGCGAAAATCCGCTCCAACTCCTGCTGGTAGAGACCGGGATCGATAAAGATTTCCCGGCTGACCGTGCCGTTTACGTCATCGACCAACCGGCTCATATCGATTGCCATAGGCAGTCTCCTCACGAATTGGGGCGGGCGGCGGTGACGCGCAGCGTCGAGCCGGCATCGACCGTGACGACGGTGCCGGTGATCCCGCGCGCGTTCTGGGATGCAAGAAACAGATAGGCCCCGGCGATGTCGTCGGGCATCAGGGTCATGCGCAGCGGATTGCCGGCGGCGAGCCGCTCGGCCATGCCCGGCGCGGCGAATTGCGAACTGCTATCCTCGTGCAGCGTCGCGAGACCGCGCAGATCGGTCAGCGTGCCGCCAGGGGCGACGCCATTCACCCGCACGCGCGGCGCAAACTCGACCGCCAACTGGCGGATGATGCCGACGACGGCATGCTTCGATGCCGTATAGAGCGCGCCGCCGCCGGCCGAGTAAAACCCGGCGATCGACGCGGTCAGCACGATCGACCCCCCGGTTTTCGCCAACTCCGGGAAAGCCGCCTTGGCGCCGAACAGCACGCCCTTAACATTTACGCCAAACAATTCGTCAAAGGCGGCGGAGAGTTGTTCCTCGGGGAAATCGGCGAGCGGGACAAATTTGTCAAAGACGCCGGCATTGCCGACAAACACATCGAGCCGGCCGAACGACGCGATCGTCGCGGCCACCGCCGCCCTGTTGTCGGCAAGTTGCGCGACATCACCCGCGAGGGCAATGACCTTGTCGCTGAATTGGTCCCGCAGTTCCGCACCGCGCGCCGCCACGCGGTCCATTACCGCGACGCGGGCGCCTTCCTCGACAAAGCGCGCGACCACCGCCCGGCCGATACCCGAGCCGCCGCCAGTAACGAGCGCCACCTGTCCGTCGAGCCAACCCATGGAGCCGTCCTCCACACGGGCCGATCCTGTTCAGATGAGGTTAGCACACACCGTGCCAGCGGGCGGGGTTGAACCGCTATGGCGGGGCGGGGGAGAGCTGGCGGAGGATTTCCAGCACGGTTTCGCCGACGGCGTGATGCACCGTGACGACGATCGGGCGCTCGTCGGGCGTCGGTTCCTCGAGCGTTTCGAGCTGGCTCTGCAACAGCGAGGGCGGCATGTATTGGTGCTGGCGCAGCACGATGCGGCCGTGGATCACCTGCTCGTCGCCCTTGAGATAGACCAGCCGCACCCCCGCCCGGCTCCCGATCGTGATGTCACGATAAGCGCGCTTGAGGTTCGAGCAGGTGATGATCCCCGGCTCGTGCGCGGCCAGGCGATCGTCGACCCACCGCGCGACGGATTGCAGCCATGGCAAGCGGTCGGCATCGGTAAGCGGATGACCCGCGCGCATTTTCGCGACATTGGCCGGCGGGTGCAGGTCGTCGCCTTCCTGAAACTTCCAGCCAAGGATGCGGCGCAATTCGAGCGCGATCGTCGACTTGCCGCTGCCCGACACGCCCATCAGCACCAGCACCGCCGGGGCGGCAGTTTGCGCGGCCGCAGCAACAGACTCGGTGAGATGCTCTGGCGACCGCGCCGCGTCGAGCGAGGTGGAGTGTCTCAGGGGCGTATCACCCTGTCGCTTGACGCCGGGACAGCAGCGGACTGAAGAGCCTGCTTGATTTCGGCTACGGGTACATCGCAGACATCTGCGACCTGATCGACAGTCATTCCGAATCTCAGCCAGGTTCGAATGGAATCAATTTTTGATTTCGGGATAGGGCGATGCTTTTCCCCGGTTCGGCTTTCGGTCACACCCGCCGTCTCAGGACGCGCCGGCGGCAAAGCAGCCAAGATGCGCGGCTTGCGTTCGGTGACACCTTCCGGTCCGGGGTGTGGTATGTCGCGTTGTTGTTTGGGGGTGAACAACGCCTCGGCCGCGTGGCGCGCATTGCTCGCTGATCTGTCGTCGTGATCTTGTGGCTTAAACAAAAGGATGCTCCAGGTGAGAGTCGGCTGTCGTAGCGTTGGGTCCGTGCTTTTTGCAATGCACGTACCACGCGACAAAATTTCATGATTGCAAATATTTATGATCTCAAGTCTTCGGCGCAATGCGATTTATGTAAAATTTCTTTTACATCTTTGGGCCGCTGCCGCCCAAGGATCGCTCCCTGGTATTCGCCGGCGGCCAACCTTACCGCAGTTGCCAGGCCGTTCGAGTAGTTCCGATTAGCCGAGCCAATCGGCGCTGGTCCGGCTCCTTCGATATGGGCGCGAATCAGCGTAATATTGCGTTCCTTATTCTAAAATTTTGCAGATAATACAGAATTAATCATTGGTCGTGGTAAGAATTTCCTAAGGGAAGTACCGGAAGTTCGCAACCTTCAACCACAGGGAAGCTATACTCCCATGCTTGAAATAACCGATCTGGCGGTTCGGTCGCGTGCGTTTCAGTTAGCAGATCGCGACGGATATATTTGGTTACCCACGCAGCATCATGAGAAAATAAAATATCAGCCGGTATTGGATGACGAGCATCGCCAGCAGTATTTAGAACGCGCTCGCGCCGAGCTGGCCGCTCGGATTGGGCGCATCTCAACCGCCGACTAGAAATCGACTGCTTTTTACACAACCAAAAGCGCTCTCATTTGCCATAGCCTGCCCGTTTAAGGCTTTCCGCGATTTCGCCGAGGATGGCGGGATCGTCGATCGTCGCCGGCATGCGGAACTTTTCGCCGTCGGCGATCGCACGCATCGTCCCGCGCAGGATTTTGCCCGAGCGCGTCTTTGGCAGACGCTCGACCACCAACGCCGCCTTGAAGCTGGCCACCGGGCCGATCTTGTCGCGTACCAGCGCCACCGCCTCGGCTTCAATCTGGGATGGTGCCCGCGTCACGCCGGATTTCAACACCAGCAGCCCCAGCGGCACCTGGCCCTTCAGCGCATCGGCGACCCCCATTACCGCGCATTCGGCGACATCGGGATGCGCGGCGAGCACTTCCTCCATCTCGCCGGTCGACAGCCGGTGGGCGGCGACATTGATGATGTCATCGGTGCGGGTCATCACCTGGATATAGCCGTCGGCGTCGATAAACCCTGCGTCGCCGGTCTGATAATAGCCGGGATAGGCGGAAAGATAGGACTGCACGAACCGGTCATCGGCCTGCCAGAGCGTCGGCAGCGCGCCGGGCGGCAACGGCAATTTCACCGACAGTGCGCCGATATCGCCGGGGCGTTTGACCTCGACCGCCTCACCCTCGGCTTCGGGGTCCAGCACGCGGATGTCCCAACCGGGCACGGCGCGCGTGCACGAGCCGGGCTTCACCGGCAGCTGCTCGATCCCTAGGCAGTTGGCGCCGATCGGCCAGCCCGTCTCGGTCTGCCACCAATGGTCGATAACCGGCACGCCGAGCATCTCCGCCGCCCAGGCGACGGTCGGTGGGTCGGCGCGCTCGCCGGCGAGGAACAGCGCGCGGAACTGCGACAGATCGCGGAAGCGGATGAGCTTGCCGTCCGGGTCCTCGCGCTTGATCGCTCGGAATGCGGTCGGCGCGGTGAAGAACACCCGCACCTTGTGCTGCTCGATGACCCGCCAGAACGCGCCGGCGTCGGGCGTGCCAACCGGCTTGCCCTCGTAGAGCACCGAAGTGCAGCCATGGATCAGCGGCGCGTAGACGATATAGGAATGCCCGACGACCCAGCCGACATCGCTGGCGGTCCAGAACACCTCATCCGGCTTGACGCCGTAGATGTTCGACATCGACCAGGCCAGCGCGACCGCGTAACCGCCGGTATCGCGCACCACGCCCTTGGGAATACCGGTCGTGCCCGATGTATAGAGGATGTAGAGCGGGTCGGTCGCCAGGACCGGCACACAATCTGCCGGCGCCGCGGCGGCTTCCAATTCCAGCCAGTCGCGGTCGCGGCCGGGGATCATCTCCGCCCGGCACATCGGCCGCTGCAGGATGACGCAAGCCGATGGCTTGGCGCGCGCTTCCGCGATCGCGTCGTCGAGCAACGGTTTGTAGGGCACGATGCGGTTGACCTCGACGCCGCACGAGGCCGACACGATGACCTTGGGCTTGGCATCGTCGATCCGGGTCGCCAGTTCGTGAGACGCAAACCCGCCGAATACCACGGAATGGACCGCGCCGATCCGCGCGCAGGCGAGCATCGCGATCACTGCCTCGGGAACCATAGGCATGTAGATCAGCACGCGGTCACCTTTGCCGACGCCGAGACCGGCGAGCACACCGGCAAACTGCGCGACGCGGTCGCTCAGTTCGCGATAGGTGAAGGAGGCGTTCGTGTCGGTGACCGGGCTGTCGTAGATCAGCGCGACACGCTCGCCCCGCCCGGCGGCCACATGACGGTCGAGCGCGTTCCAGCACATGTTGAGCTCGCCGCCGGCAAACCAGCGATAGAAGGGCGGCCTCGTCTCGTCGAGCACGCGGTCCCAGCGCCGGTGCCAATCGATCGCCTCGGCGGCCTCGGCCCAGAACTCCTGCGGCCGGTCGAGCGAGCGGCGGTAAACCTCGGAGATCCCCGGCATCGCGTGCCTCCCTGAATTTGCGATAATCCTACGCTTACGGCTCGCGCGTCGAAAGCGGCGCAAGGGCGACGTGGCTCGATCTGACGGTTGCTCGATGCAGATGAGATGAGCCAAGTCAGACAAATCAAACTGAGGCATTACCCACCCGGGCAGTGACTTGCGTCGCCGGCGGCGCTACCCTTCGACCGTCGAAGCCTTGGAGGCGCAGATGCTCAGCCCGCAACAGATCGAAGCCTATCACCGCGACGGCTATTCCTTCCCGCACCAGGCGCTAACCGAGGCCGAGCTGGCCGAATGCCGCGACGGGCTGGCGCGCTTCGAAGCGTGGCTCGGCACGCCGGTCAATCACGGTGACTGGCGCTGGCGCTCGCAGGCATATGCGTTTCTGCCCTGGCTCGACCGGCTGATCCGCCATCCGCGCATTCTCGACGCGGTCGAGGATGTCGTCGGCCCCGATATTCTCGTCTTCACCACGACCTTTTTCATCAAGGACGCGCACAGCCCGACCTTCGCGGCCTGGCACCAGGACGCCACCTATTTCGGCATCGAACCCTATGAACATGTGACCGCCTGGGTGGCGCTGTGCGACGCGACCGAAGAGGCGGGCTGCATGGAGGCGGTGCCGTCACGCGGCGCGGCGCGGCAGCTGCGGCATGCCGCGCTCGGCTTGCAGCACAGCATCAATGGCGGTGGCCAAGAGGTCGTCGACGCGTTCGACCAGTCCGATACGGTGATGATGGAAGTGCCGGCCGGCAGCTTTTCGCTGCACCACACGCTCTGCACTCATCGTTCGGCGCCCAACCGCGCCGATTATCGCCGCGTCGGTATCGGCATCAGCTACATTCCGGCGCATTGCCGGATCACCAGCCCCGTGCGGATGCTGACACCGCTGGTGCGCGGCACGAATACCGGCGGGAATTTCGACATCCTGCCGCCGCCGGCGGAGGGCGAGTTTCACCCGGCGGCGCTCGCCCGGCATGAAGACGCGTATCGTCGCTACCGTGACAATTATGCCTTTCAGATCGACGCGCATGACCGCGCCTTCGCCGGAACCGGCCCCGCGCCGACCCCGCGCTCGACGCTCGACCCCAGCCGCCACCTCGTCGGTCAGGTCGCCAGCTACGGCGGGTTTTAAACAGTAGGTGTCATTCCCGCGAACGCGGGAACCCATGAACACGGTCGTGCTCGCAACTCGCTCCGTCCGTGTTCATGGATTCCGGGTTCAACCCCGATGGGTCGCCCCGGAATGACGATATAGGTCAGTGCAGCCCGTAGAACCCCATCGCGCCGCCGGCCATGACGCCGCGCTTGGTTTCCTCGGACAAGCCTTCGAGCTGCTTCTGGACCATCTTCGGCGCGCCGGGGAAGAACCCGTCGGGATGCGGGTAGTCGGTCGCCCACATGATCTTGTTCGGTCCGACATAATCGGCGAGCGCGTGCAGGCAGCCCTCGACCGGCTCGAACGAGATCCAGCACTGCTTCTTAAAAATCTCGCTCGGCCGCTGCTTGAGCCCGCTGTCGTTAAAGCCCTGGTCGTCGAAATGCCGGTCCATCCGGTCGAGCCACGGCGCGATCCAGCCGCCGCCTGACTCGAGGAACCCGACCCGCAGCTTGGGGTGCCGCTCGCACACACCGCCCCAGATCATGCTGAGCGCGGCGAGCATCATCTCCATCGTGTGGCTGATGATATGCTGGGCGCCGCGGCCCTTGAAGCGATCCACGCCGACTTGCGGCATGCCGGGCGACGCGCCCTCGTGGAAGCCGATCGCGAAATCGAGTTCCTCGGCCGCATTCCAGAACGGCTCGTAGGCGGGATCGTGGATCAGGCGGTTGTTGTAGGGGTTCGGCCGCAGGAAGCCGGCGCGGAAACCAAGTTCCTTGCGCGCGAAGGTCATTTCCTTGATCGCCTGGTCGACATCCTGCATCGGCAGCATCGCCACGCCGAACAGGCGATCGGGGTAAGGCTTGCAGTAGTTGGCGAGCCAGCGATTGTAGGCGCGGCAGGTTGCGCCGGCGAGGCCGGGGTCCTGAATGCCGCCGACAAACAGTCCGATGCTGGGATAGAGAAACGCTGCATCGATCCCGTCCATGTCCATGTCGGGGATGCGCTTGTGCGGGTCGAACCCGCCCGGCCGCCCCTGGCTGTACTCGAACCCGTCGGCGATGACATGGCCATCGCGCGCGCCGATCGCACCGATCGCGCCGAGGCCCCGCTCGGCGCTGCCGAGCAGCGCGGCATCGACCTGCAGCTGCTGCCGGCCGTGGTTGTTAGTGACCAGCCGCGGTGCCCGGTCGCGGTATTTCGGCTCGATATAGTCGGTCCACAGGTTCAGCGGTTCGAGGATATGCCCGTCCGCATCGACGACATTGTATTGCTGCGCCATGTTCGCCTCCCTCAATGCAATCCGTAGAACGCCATCGCGCCGCCGGCCATCACCTGGCGTTTGCTCTCGGCGGAAAGGCCTTTGATCTTGTCCTGCACCATTTTCGGTGCGCCCGGAAAGAAGCCGTCCGGGTGCGGATAATCGGTCGCCCATAGGATTCTGTCGGGGCCGACATATTCGGCAAGCGCGCTCAGGCTGCCCTCGACCGGCTCGAACGAGATCCAGCAGCTCTTGCGGAAGATTTCGCTCGGCCGGGTTTTCAGCCCGCTGTCGTTGAAGCCCTGATCATCGAAATGCCGGTCCATGCGGTCGAGCCACGCGGCGATCCACCCGCCGCCGCTCTCCAGAAACGCGACCCGCAGCTTCGGGTGCCGCTCGCAGACGCCGCCCCAGATCATGCTAAGCGCCGCCAGCATCATCTCCATCGTATGGGTGATGATGTGGCGCGCGCCGCGCGTCTCGAAGCGGTCGATGCCGACCTGCGGCATGCCGGCGCTGGCGCCCTCGTGAAAGCCGATCGCAAAGTCGAGATCAACCGCCGCTTGCCAGAACCGGTCATAGGCCGGGTCGTGGATGAGCAGATTGTTGTAGGGGTTGGGCCGCAGAAAACCGGACTTGAAGCCCAATTCCTTGCGGGCGAATTTCATTTCCTCGATCGCCAGGTCGATCGACTGCAGCGGTAGCATCGCGACGCCGAATAGGCGGTCGGGATAAGGCTTGCAGTAATCCGCCAGCCACCGGTTATAGGCGCGGCAGCAGGCGGCGGCGAGCGGCGGGTCGGTCACCGCGCCGCTCGACAGGCCGAGCGTCGGATAGAGAAACGCCGCGTCGATCCCGTCCATGTCCATATCGGGCATGCGCTTGTGCGGGTCAAACCCGCCGGGGCGTCCTTGGCTGTATTCCATCGTGTCGTCGCACACGACGCCGTCGCGCGCGCCGATCGCCCCCGCGACGCCCAGCCCCTTTGAGCTGCCGATGACCCGGTCCTCGATCAACAGCCGCTGCTTGCCGTCCTTGTCGGTGATCAGCTTAGGCGCGCGGTCGCGAAAGCCCGGCTCGATGTAGCGTTCCCACAGATCGAGCGGCTCCAAAATATGCGCATCGGCGTCGACAACGTTGTAGCTGCGCGGCATCTCGCCTCCTCGTTCAACTCGTCACCCCGGCGAAGGCCGGGGCCCATCATTCAGCCTTTCGAACGACGGACAAGTGGATCCCGGCCTTCGCCGGGATGACGGCGCAAGCGGCTTTCGAGCTCGAAAGCCCCTCTCCCTCGTCAGTTGAGTCCGTAAAACGCCATCGCACCGCCCGCCATGACACCGTGCTTGGTGGCGGCGGAGACCCCGGCGGCGTCGAGCTGCTTCTCGATCATGTCGGGCGCGCCGGGGAAGAAGCCGTCGCGATGCGGGTAGTCGGTCGCCCACAAAATCTTGTCGGGGCCGACATAATCGGCGAGATGCGCGAGACTGCCCTCGACCGGCTCGAACGAAATCCAGCACTGTTTCTTGAAAATGTCGCTCGGGCGCGACTTCAGCCCGCTATCGTTGAAACCCTGGTCGTCGAAATGCCGATCCATACGGTCGAGCCACGGCGCGATCCAGCCGCCGCCCGACTCCAGGAAGCCGACCCGCAGCTTGGGATGCCGCTCGCAGACACCGCCCCAGATCATGCTGAGGCAGGCGAGCATCATTTCCATCGTGTGACTGATGATGTGCTGCGCCGCGCGGCCCTGGAACCGGTCGATGCCGACCGTCGGCATGCCGCTCGACCCGCCTTCGTGGAAGCCGATGACGAAATCATGCTCCTCGCAGGCGGTCCAGAACGGCTCGTAGGCGGGGTCGTGGATCAGCCGATCGTTATACGGGTTGGGTCGCATGAACCCGCCGCGCATGCCCAGTTCCTTGCGGGCGTATTTCATTTCCTCGATCGCGGTGTCGACATCCTGCATCGGCAGCATGGCGATGCCGAAGAGCCGATCCGGGTACGGCTTGCAGTAATCGGCGAGCCAGCGGTTGTAGGCACGGCACAGCGCGCCGGCCAACGCCGGGTCGTGCACCGCGCCGGAGAACAGCCCCATGCTGGGATAGAGAAACGCCGCGTCGATGCCGTCGAGATCCATGTCGGGGATGCGCTTGTGCGGGTCGAAGCCGCCCGGCCGCCCGTCCTCGTATTTCAGCGTCTCGGCCTTGATCTCTCCCTGCCGCGCGCCGACGCCGCCGATACCGCCCATGCCCTGTTTCGAGCCGAGCACCTGGTTTTCCAGAAGCAGCTTTTCTTTGCCGTCATTGTCGATGATGAGCTTGGGCGCGCGGTCGCGGTACGCCGGATCCATGTAATCGTTCCACAGCGTCACCGGTTCGAGGATGTGGCCGTCGGAATCGATCCGCTTGTACTGGCGCGCCATCTGTCGTTCTCCTCCATCTGACAACTGCCCCTTTGGCTCGACAGCCATGGGGCTCGCCCCGGAGGGGCAGCCGGCATGCTGGCGCAGCCCCTCACGAAAGGCAAGGTCGTAAGCATCGCTTATTAAGCGGTGCGGCATGCGTTGGCGGCAGACCGCCGGGCGCGGTGCGGCGGCTGCGCCGATTGGCGCTTTGACAAGCACCGGCGCGGCGGCTAGCTGCATCACTTATGGAGTTAGCGCAGGACAAGCGCAGAGTCGGTGCCGGGTTTGCCGAGCCTGGAGCTGACATCTGGATCTATGCGGGCATCTTCGCGCTGGGCGCGACGCTGTGGTGGCTGTCGCGCGAGCATCCGGCGCTGATGCCGGTATGGGGTCCGTGGGATTTCTCGCCGAGCGGGTATCTCGCGACGGCGCTCGGCCTGTTCTGGTTTGGCCGTGGCCTGGCGGCGCTGCCGGCCGCGGAGCGTCCGCCAGTCTGGCGCCGCGCCGCCTTTCTGATCGGTCTGGCGTTGATCTACGCCGTGCTGCAGACCCGGTTCGAATATTGGTCGCAGCACATGTTTTTTCTCAACCGAGTGCAGCATGTCGTCATGCACCATCTCGGACCGTTCCTGATCGCGCTCGGTTGTCCCGGGGCTGCGATTTGGCGCGGCATGCCGGCGCGGCTGCGACGCTGGGCAGAGTCACCGGCAGTTGCGGCGGCGCTGCGCGTGATCCAGCAGCCGGCGCTGGCGGCGTTTCTGTTTGTCGGGCTGTTTTATCTCTGGCTGGTCCCGGCGGTGCACTTCCGCGCCATGCTCGATCCGCACCTTTATGCGCTGATGAATTGGAGCATGGTGCTCGACGGCGTGTTGTTCTGGTGGCTGGTGCTCGACCCACGGCCGAGCCCGCCGGCGCGTACCTCCTACGGCGTGCGCGCCGCGCTGTCATTTGGCGTCATGTTCCCGCAGATCGCGCTCGGCGCCGCCATCGTCTTCGCCCATAGCGATCTCTACCCGTATTACGATTTGTGCGGCCGGCTCTTTTCGTCGATTGATGCGCTCAACGATCAGCATCTCGGCGGCGTCGTCATCTGGATCCCGCCGGCGATGATGAGCATCACCGGGATGCTGGTGGTGATGGGGGCGATGTGCAGGCACGAGGATTCCACAATCGAAACCGACGAGAAAGGGGCCGCTCTTGCTGAGCTCGCCAAAAGCTGGACCGGCCGCTAGCCGTCGTCGAGCGCACCGGCGGCGATGCGGACTGGCAGAATCTTGCGATTGTCGGCGACCGGCCGAGCGCCATAGGTGCGCCGCCCGATCCAACGAATTGGCTGCGGCGCTCCCGTGATCGTCATGACCTTGTCGCCGATGGCGAGCTCCTCGATCGCAACTTCGCCCATCTCCGCCAGGATCGATGTTCCCCGCAAGTAGCAGGCGATTTCCGGCGACCAGGGATGGGTCGTGTCGAGCGTCGGCTCGCTTGTCAGAAACACATTGTTCGACTGCGTATTGGCCCCGGCGGCGATCTGCGAAAAGGTCAGGCCGAAAAACTGGTTTCCGGTGATCTGGGCGGTCGTGGTTCTGTCATTCCTGATTGCGATCACGCTGGAGGACGGGTCGTCGTTGAGAATTGTGTTGCCGATGACGGTGAGGCTGGAGTTTGCATAAACATTGCCTTCCTCGCCCGTCGTGATGATGACCGGGTTTTGCGTCAGCGGCCCTTGCTGGATGATATTGTTCTGGATCACCGCGTTGCCTCCGTTCGGCAAATCGATGCTGTAGCTGGCGGTTCCAGCCGGCCCGTCGACGATGCGCGAGTTCTCGATCGTCGTGTTGAGGGCGCGGCTCTTGATCTCGTGCCCTACATTGGCGTCGTGAAAATAGCTGTCGTTGATGACGAGCGCTTTAACTCCACCGACATAAAGATTGTGGGTGAAGCCGTCGCCGGCGCCGTTATTCGCGAACTCGCTGTGGTTGATCGTAATGGTGGCGGAGCTGTCGCTCGCGGTCAGGATCCCATTCTGATTACCGAAAAAAGCGTCGCTGTTGAGTGTCAGATTGCCGGTTTCCTGGCGGATGCCGGCGCCGTTCCCATCGCTTACCTTCGCACCGGAAAAGGAAAAATTGTTGATCGTGACGTTGCCGTCGGTGACGAGAATGGCCTTGCCGTTGGGGATTTGCTCGGTAGCGACCATGTTGACCATGCCGCCGACGCCTTCGAGCGTGATGCTGGTGTTGATCTGGGCAAAATCGTTGACGTAGGTCCCGGCCTGAACCTGGATCGTGTCGCCGTCATGCGACGCGGAGATTGCCGCGGCGATGGTCGAAAACTGCATCCCCGGTCCGACAGTCAACACATTGCCCGACGGCGCGATCGATGCCAGGCTGCCCGTCGGATCGTTGGGATCGGTCGGCGCTGAAATATCGATCGGCGTCGCGTCGCTATTGGCGGCCACGGTCAATTCGGCGGGGCTGGTTTGCGGACCGTCGGTATTCGCCACGACCGACAAGGCCGCGGTTCCCGTCGCTGTCGTGCCGCCGGGGCCGCTCACCACGTAGGTAAATTGCCCGTTCTGCCCGGCCGCATCGGCACCGCCGGCGAAGGTGAGCGACGAGAGCTCATCCGCGGTCAACAATTGACCGGGCAGCACCGGCGTTACCCCATCCGCCTGATACAGCATCCCGTCGATCAGGAGCGCCGTCACGACGATATGGAGCTGAGAGCACGGATACCGGGCATCGACCGGCTCGGCGATGCCAATCGGTATCGGCGCACTGTCAGCCACGACACTCAACGATGCGGGTGAAACCGTCAACGTCATCCCCACCCCGCCGTCTAAACGTTGAAATGGTTAATACTTTCCAATATTATCCAAAACTCTTATGTGGCCAAGCAATCCATTTCTCAAGTAATTGCTTATTTTGCTAAAAATAATCGATTGTTTTATCTATTCTAAAGGGATGAAAATTATCGTTGTGATGCGTTGATGGATGACGCAGATCGGCACCAAGTTCTCTTTTATGGCGCGGAAACTGCGCCAAGTAGGAAAGCGCTGACAGACCACCGAGCCGAAAACGAATTCCTCACCCGCGTCGGCTGGGTGGGCCGATGTCGAGAAGAGCATCCGATTTGAAAATTTCATGCGGATGAGAAGGCTAGTCTGCTCGACATCAACGAGGCCTAGCTCGCGCCACAGTTCGGCCATCTCGTTTGGTTTGCTCATCTTTCGAGGACTACTGGGGCCCGCTTACGAAGGGTGAAGGCCCGCTGGGACAACTCGTTGCCGGTCTCCGTACTACGGCCGCTATTACGCCTGCTGAAACTAGAGCGTTGAACACGCGGAAAAAAGAAGCACGGTTTTAACGCCATCGTCTCGAACGGCGCGTTTAGAGAACACGTAAAAGAGTCCCCGCCACTGGCGCTGAGGCGGCCGCCTCAATTGGTGCGCGCCACAACATGCCCTTTCCGTCTGTTCGCAGGCTACGAAATGCACATCGCGAACTCGGCCGACCAGGCACTTCGGCTGCTCGCCGACGATATCGAGCCGGAGCTGCTTGCGGTGCATTCCGACATCAAGATGCCGGGAATAGATAGTCTCGAACTGGTCGGCGAGATCAAACAGCGCTTCCCCGAATTGCCGGTGATGGCGACGGCCGAGGGCGACGACGAATGCCGTCGCCGGGCAAGCGATCTCGATGCCTCGGAGTTAATAGCCAAGCAGTCGATTTTGATCTCTTCAAGGAGCAGCTGCGGCGACTGCCAAACATTGGCTGATTAACCATCCGGCGTCGAACGGATGGCCTCTTCGGCGCATGCCCCAATGCGGAGCAAGCGGTAGCTTCGGGGGCAATTCTTCCCGTTCCCGGCGATCAGACCGAACGGCGAGTACGCGATCAGTTAGCCGACCGAGTTGGGGCATATGATAATGGGTTAGACGCGCTGAAACCGGACTCTGGTTGCAGGGGTGGTGCAACGCTAGAAATCGGGCTCACCATATGACCGAGACGGAGGCGGGTCTCAAGATGCTGGGGATTCCATGGCGCTACGCACATTTCTTTTTGGTGTGATCCAGTGTGGCCTTACGACGGCGGTCGCGTCCGGTGTGGCGAGCCTAGCGCTGCTCGCCAGCGGCGGATTCCTCGTAAATTGGGCGCGCTCCTGGGTCGAGGCATGGGCTTTGATGGTTCCCATAGTGATCTTTGCGGCTCCGTTTATCCGCAGAGCCTCGCTGTTCCTCACGCGAGCAGAAACGTGAGGCCACTTGCGACAGCGTCCGCGGGATGGTTTCGGGCTATGGCAGTGCGCCCGATGGCGCTTCCTGCGACGGGCGAGGCGTGCACGCTTTTTCTGCTGCATCCCGAAGCGCGATGACGGGCAGGCCACCGTCCAGCTTGCTCCGCCCAACAACGGCCAGCGGCGTGGAATGCGAAACGATGTTCAGGGCGGCAAAACCGACGCGGTGATCCACGGCCGAGTCCGCAAAGGCGCTGAGCACCACAAACAACGGCCGGGGCCGGGCTGGTAAATCCGATTTTCGAGCACATTCTGCAATTGCGTCGAAGACCCGAGCCACGCCGTCTTGGTCGACCAAATTGTAAAGCTCCTCAAACAACGCGCCGATACGCCGGGCAAGAGAAATCGCCGTGGCTTTCCGTTCGGCCACTGCTTCCGCTCCACGCGCCGCTCTTGCTAAGGCTGCGTCGTGAAGCGTAAGCGCTTTCGCATCGGCAAGGTGAATGCCGGCATCGAAGCGGCGGCTATCGCCAATGAGCGGTTCAATATGGGGTTCACATGCGCTGGCAAACTGGCTCGCGAGATCGGGCCACTGCGGAATTTCGAGAGCGTCATCGGAGGCGGGCGAGAGCTTAGTGATTTCAGTCTCGGAGGTCGGTAATTTTTCGTCGGTTTTCCTGGCTCCGATGGCTACAGGCGTTCGCGCTTCCCATGGCACCGATTGTGCGGGCGGGCTCCGTTTCTTGTCGCAGGTTGGCGGGATGTTCTGGGGCCCCTATCCTTCCGGCGGTCTTACTCAGCAGCTTACCATGATGCGAACGCGATTGATCGGCACAGTGCTCGGCGTCCTGATGGGGTTGATGGCGTCGGCAATGGCCGAGGAGTCGAGTCATTTAGTCTCGGGCTCGATCTTCGCTCCGGGCCTGATCCCGCCCGGTTGGATCGCCGATCACCTCCAAGTCTACACCAGCGACCGCAGCGCCTATGCCGAATCCTGCAGAACCGACGCCGTCGTTGAGGAGCTGCAAACGCTATCGAAGCAAGTAGATCACGAGGAGGACCTCCGCCACACCGCACGAAATCAACTGCTGCATACTGTCGTTACAGGTGAATCGGCTGCGAAACGGCAGACGGTAATCGCCCTCAACGCGCTGGCACCGCTGGACGACGACATCGCCGTGCTCGACGGTCTGATCGTGCGGCTGAGCAGTTTGCCGGATTGCGACGACGCTACGGCAAGTTCTGCTCCGGCTTCCGAACCGCCACCCTCACAGACCGCGACCGCAAATCTGGTCGCGCCGTCCCTGGATCCTCCGCCGACGGTCATCCCCGCGGAACCGGCCTCCGCGGAACCGGCCCCTGCGGAGCCGCCGGCCTCGCCACCGACACCGCGTGACGACGGCGCCGCTCCGTCCTCGGACAGCGATGACGTCGTCGTTCGTTTCGACGAAAGGATGAGAGGGTTGACGCCGAGCAGCATACGCACCCTCGACGCGGCTCTTAAAGCGCTTGGTGAGGGCCACAAAGTGCAAATCGCTATCGAGGGTTGCAAGGCCGGCGACGGCACGCCGGAGAGTGCCGATTGCAGTGAGCGTACGCGTCGCCTCAAGAGAATATTGCGCGACGATGGCGTGAGCCACCCATCCGAACTAATCGTGAAGCCCCGTTAAGGCGAGCACACCGCGATCGCGGTCGAGCCGCACCGGCTCCAACGGCGCGCGGTCCGGAGGTGACGCCCTCTCGGTATGCTATTTCGACGGCACTAGGGCATCGACGATATCCGCGACGATTGTGAGAATCGCCTCGATGTCGAAAGCAACTGCTTCGCTTTCCGGCGGCACGGAAAGTGCAAATCCTCTGGCGCTCACGACGATACGACCGGCCGCGCTGACCGAGATGTCGGCAACTGGTTCGGGTCGCAAGGCCGGCCCCGCCCGCTGTACCAAGCCGCGCGCCGTCCGAATGACGTTGACATATCCCCGCATGAGGAGACCGATGACAACACCCGGCAATTGCGGCATCGCCGGGCCGTGCCCCGAGGCGATGACGATGTGCGGCGGGTTCTCGCGCATGCCAAGCTGGAACCCCAGTTTTTGGTTAACCCTTGCGATCGCATCGCTGATGGCGGGCTGAATACGGGTGCGCCATTCGGCGACCGCCGCCTTGGTCCTCAGAACCTGAGCTTCCCATCCGTTTGCTGCCGAACTGGTGCCGCGGCGGCCCCGCCTCTCGCGTCGCGCGCGCGTGCCGCCGCCGCCGCCGCCAATCGTTGCTCGAAACGACTATCCATAGCTGCCTCCACCATTTCGGCAACGAACCGGATAGCGGTACGGAGCGCCAAAGCGGTCCGCCCAATGTGGAGGTATTTAGTTAATTTCAGGTATTTCGCGGGCGCCACGAACCCAGCCGAGCGCGGGCGCCACTTTCTCAGCGACCAGCTCGATCGACCGCAGAATAAACGGGTGCGGCGGATCGATCGAATGCGATTGAACGGTGAGGTCGGTCGAGCGGGCAAGCGTGCTGTCGGCGCGCAGCGAGGCGATCACATCGTCGGGATTGCCGATATGGATATCCATCGCGGCGATCTGGTCATGCACCGACATCCCTTCGACAAAACTCGTACGGCCTATCGCGACGTAGCGCGCCCGCTGCCGCGCCAAGCCGATTTCGGCCAAGCGCAGCGCCTCTTGCCTGTCGTCGGCAACAAAGACCGTGCGCGATGCCAGGACACGCGGCGCGCGGCCCGGCGGCAGCGCCGCGAGATAGGCATCGATCATTGGTTGCTGGATTTCAGCTAAAGACAAATGCGGCGCGCCCGTCGGCCGTGGTTGGGTACGCGACAGCATCAGCCCATCACCCGCCGCACCCGCCCGCCGGGCGCCATCGACGCTAAAAGTCGCCTGCCAGACGCAGTCGATAAGGCCGGGATTGGGCGGATACACAATGTCGCCGCCCGGCAGCGGCCGTCCTGCCCAGGCATCGAGCAGCAAACGATGATGCCGCACCAGCAACGCCGTCCGCTCGGCGCTGTCCAAATCGAACGCCGTGTAGGCTGAGAGATTGCCGCCCGGCCCGACGCCCACTTCCAGCCGGCCACCGCACATCAGGTCGAGTACAGCGGCATCCTCGGCCACCCGGATCGGCAACTCCAAGGGCAGGGTCACGATCCCGGTTCCCAGACGAATGCGCGTGGTTTGCGCCGCCACCCGGGCAAGGAACACAAAGGGCGCCGGCAGCCCGCCTTCGTCTTCGTGAAAATGGTGCTGCGCCACCCAGGCCGAGTCAAACCCGCAACTCTCGGCATGGACGATCTGTGCGACGGCCAAGCGGTAACGCTCCGCCGCGTCCGTCTGGTCGAGCATACGGGTGAAGAAACCAAGACGTAAGGGCGACTTCGCTGCGTTCACCCGCTCAACCTCGCGCGGCGTTGGTGACGATCATTAAACATCAAAGCGGCCGTCCGGCCGCGGCGCGATTTTTCTCTGTTTTGGCCGGTCATCTCGTCGTACTGATCCCCGCCCGTCGCCCATACTTTGGTCATGGGACGAAGCGGCAGGCACGATTTCCGGATAAGGAGAGAACGCATGTTCAGCCATATCATGATCGGCAGCAACGACGTCGACCGGTCGAAGAAATTCTATGACGCTATCTTCGGCGTGCTTGGCGTCAGCCCCGCCACGCCGGACGCCCGGGGCCGTCTGGCCTACGCGCATAATGGTGGGCGTTTCATGGTGACAAAGCCCATCGACGGCAAGCCGGCCTCGGCCGCCAACGGCGGGACGATCGGCTTTGTGATGAGCAGCCCCGAGCAGGCCAAGGCATGGCACGACGCCGGAGTCGCCAATGGCGGCACGACGGCCGAAGATCCGCCGGGGATCCGCCAGGGTGCGGCCGGCCAGATGTATCTCGCCTATTTGCGCGATCCCGACGGCAACAAGATCGTCGGGCTTTGCCGTATGCCAGCCTGAACCGTCGCAACCGTTGCGGGGGCGGTCCTTTCCGGACCGCCTTCCCGAACCGGCCAGCGAGCGGGAAGTCGGCGCGCGACGTTCAACGTCAGGCGTTCTGGAGCCGATAACGGAGCCAGACCGCACCACCCTCCAACACCTCGCTGCTCAGCAGGGTCATCGTGCGGATCGGCGCCGGTGTATCGGCCTCTTGGTCGCCGGAGTCGAAGATGCTCGGGGCGCCCTTCGCGCCATCCACCGCAGGGCAGATCGCGACGCTGATCTCGTCGATCAGACCCGCACGCAGAAACGCCCCATTCGAACCGCCGCCCCCTTCCAGCAGCAAGTGCTCGATACCCAAATCGCGGTTCAGGACATCCAGCGCCAGCCCGAGGTCCAGTTCATGTTTCCCGGCGAAAATATAGGAGACGCCGTCTTGGCGCAGCCCCGCCAAATGGGCGTCGGATACTTGCTCGGTCAGCACCACAACGATCGGATCACCGCCGATATCGGATCGTCCCCACGCGATCTTGCCGTGGCGATCGAGCGCGATGCCGTAAGCACCGGCGCCACGCCGGGCCAACCAAGACTCCCGGGGAAAGGTTTGATCGGTGTCGGGTGGATACGCTTTCGCTCTCGCGTTTTCGCTACCGGTCACGCGGCCGATGAGCCAGGAGCCGCCGCCGAGCCGGTCATGGATGCGCTCGAACAAGCCGGCCATGCGGTTCTCGGCGGGCCGCCACCGGCTGCCGAGGATGCGGCCGTCGATGCTCGCGTTCATGTGGCAGATGACGTAAGGCTTCATCAGTGCGGCCCGCTGGCAATCGTCACCGTCAATGGTTATTTCGCCTGGCCGGCCGCGGCGACGAGAACCGGCGTCGCGCGATAAAGCTTGGGAAACAGCTCCTTCAGCGCCTCGACCTTCGGCAGGTCGTTGATCGCGATATAAGGCTGATGGGGGTGCAAGGTCAGGTAGTCCTGGTGATAGGCCTCGGCCGGATAGAATTCCTTGCCGGGTTCGACCGTCGTGACGATCGGCGCCGGGAACACCTTGGCCCGGTCAAGTTGCGCGATATAGGCCGCGGCGATGCGGGCCTGCTCGGGAGTCCGGGGGAAGATCGCGGAGCGGTATTGCGTACCGGTGTCCGGCCCCTGGCGGTCGAGTTCAGTTGGGTCGTGCGCCACCGAGAAGAAAATCTGCAGCAGGCGCCCATAGCTGATGACCCGCGGGTCAAAGGTAATCCGCACCGATTCGGCGTGCCCGGTGTTGCCAGTGCTGGTCATGTCGTAGTGCGCGGTGTCGCGCGCGCCGCCGGCATAGCCGGAGACAGCCGAAACGACGCCATCGACATGCTGGAACACGCCTTGCACGCCCCAGAAGCAGCCGCCAGCGAGAACCGCGGTCTCGCTGGCTGCCGTCGACGCGGTTTCATCGAGCATGGGCGGCGGTACAAGCCGCGCCGTCTCGGCCCCCGCCGATCTCCAGTAAAATCCGGCGGCCACGACCAGCACCGCCGCGAGAACCAAGCCGCCGGGCTTCCATCGATTTCGATTGGGTCGCATGGTCATTGAGGCGCCTCCGGAGGAGAAGTCGCTACGATGTAGGTTCGCGCCGCGGCGCTGTCACGTCACGGCTGCGCGAGCGACCCGTTCGTCGAGGCACGTTGCTCCGCTTGGCGCGATCTGTTCGACTGCGCCGATCTAAATCTCGCCGAAGAACCGACAGCCTGCTGATCAGGCCGCGTTGCGGGCGGCGTGACGTCCCGCCGCGGTGCCGGCAGCCCTCATCGACTCGATGATCTTGTCGCGATTGGTGAAGGCGAGGTATTCGGCCGCATAAGCCGGCGGCAGTATCTCGACCATGACGTGGTTCTCGACCCACACCTCGATCACATGGAACGGGCCGCGGTTGCAGTCATAGCAATGCCAGCCCGCCTTCTCGGCGATCTTCTTTACCGTGTCGGCATCGGTCTTGACGCTGAGGGCGAAATGGGTCGAGCCGAAGCCGCGCGCCTCACGTTTCATAAAGCTGCCGCCGACCTCGCCGCCCGGCTCAAGCTCGGTGCCGGCGGGGTAAACCTCGACACCCGAGCCATGCTCATCGAGCTGCAGTGCGAAGAAGCTGCCGGGATTGGGCGGGAACGGCACTGCGGTGCCGCCCATCAGCTCGGCCAGCACATCGGCGGCCTGTTTCGGATTGGCGGCGGCGATCGAGAGATGATGGATCATGGCAATCCTCCTGAATACGGCGGGCGAAACTTAGCACGGTCACCCCGCCGGCGCGATGATCACACTACCTGGTTCCGCAGCGCCGTCTCGCCGCGCCACAGCCGATCGATATTGTCGCGCAGGATCGCGATCACATTGTCCTCGTAGCGCCGGGTTTCGCCGGCGGTATGCGGTGTGACGAGCACGTGCTCCATCGCCCAGAGCGGCGACGCGGCCGCAAGCGGCTCCTCGACCGTGACGTCGATCCCCGCCCCGGCAATGCGATGCGCGGCCAGTGCATCGACCAGCGCCGCCTCGTCCACCACGCGACCGCGGGCTACATTCACCAGATAGGCCGATGGCTTCATCGCCGCGAGCGCGGCCGCGTCAATGAGGTTCTCGGTTTCCGGGGTAAGCGGGCAGCACAAAGCGACAAAATCCGCGTCCGGCAGCAGCGATTTGAAGGCACCAGTCGGATGTACCTCATCGGCCACACCCGGCCCCGCGGCCGGGTTCTGGCGGCAGACGACGACGCGCATATCGAACGCCTTGGCGAGTTGCGCCAGCCGCCCGCCGATCTGTCCCAGGCCGACCACGAGCAGGGTCTTGCCGCCGAGTTCGTCTTCGCGCAGCGAGAGGTCACCGATCATTTGCCGCCAGACACGCTTGTGCTGGTTGTCGCGCGCTTCGGGCAGGCGCCGCGCCAAGGCCAGGATCAAGGCCATCGCATGCTCGGCGACGGCGCGGGCGTTGACCCCGGCCGCGCTCGCCAGCCGGATGCCTCGCCGGGTGAATTCGTCGCGCGGAAACTGGTCGGTGCCGGCGCCAATCGATTGGATAAAGCCCAGCTTGAGGGCGTGTTCCAAAAGGCTGTTGCGCCACAGCCCCGAGATCACCAGCACGTCCGCCTCGGGCAGCCGCGCGGCCAGCGTATCGAGGTCGCGCACCTCGAAACTGGCGATGCCAGTGTTTTGCAGCGCGAACCGCTCCTGCAGCCGGTATGCGACATGGGCAAAGCAGATCGACAGTTGCTCACGCGGAGGCAGCATGGCGTTTCCCTTTCCTTGGCGGGGGATTGTAGCCGATTTCTCGCCGTTCACATTCGAGACGGCGCGGGCGTCGCATCCCGACCCATTGGAATAGAAACGCTATCGGTTCGTTTCTTTACAGGGAAAGCGGCGGCGCGGAATTTCGGCCTTCATCCCGCGACATGTTCAGGAGAGTTTCGTATGCAGCGGATTATCTTGGTGTCGGCCATCATCCTTCAGCTGGCGTCCTACACAATCGCGGGGGCCGCTGAGGTCGCGCCGCGGTCGGGTTCAGTGAGCAACCCGGCGATCACCAAAGTGGACGGCTGGTGGGAACAGGAGCACCAAGAGGACCGCGCGCGGCAAGCCTATTGGCGCCTGCCGCCACGCGCGCTGGAGCGATACAACCGCCTGCAAATCCGCATCAACCAACTCACCGCGCAGCGCGATCAAATCGACGCGCAAATCAAACACGCGGTGCACGAACAGCACGAACTGCTAGGGTTCGGCGGCCGGTAAGGCCGAGTGCTGGGGGCCTTCTTCCTACGCTCGGTTCCGTACCACAACCTTGATCGCGTCCTCGACCCGGTCACGGGCGTAGCGGATCGCGGTGGGCACGTCCGAAAGAAGGAAGGTGTGGGTGTGGATCAGCTTGGCGTCGAACCGCTTTTGCGCGATCAGCGCGGCGGCGCGGTGCGTCGCGCTCCTGCCTTCGCCGCGGATGCCGAAGACATAGATGTTGTTGCGCACGAGATGCGCGAGATCGACCATCACCGGCTCGTGCGGGAAGGCCGCGAGGCAGATGCGCCCGCCGCGATTGACCATGTGGCCCGCCTCATTGAGCGCGTTCGGCGCCCCCGAGCATTCGAGCACGTAATTGACGCCCTTGCCGCCGGTCAATCGCATCACCGCGGCGACCGCATCCTCGCGGCCGACATTGACGACATGATCGGCGCCAAGTTTCTTGCCCATCTCAAGCCGGCTGTCGCGGGTGCCGGTGAGGATCACCGGCTGTGCGCCTAGCGCCTTGGCGACGCCAACCCCCATCAGCCCGATCGGCCCCGGCCCGATCACCACCACCGGTTCGCCGGCGATGACCCCACCCATCACGTCGAGCCCATACATGGCTGTCCCGGCGGTGACGATCAACGTCGCCTCGGCATCACTGATCGTGTCCGGGATGTGGACCATCGTGTTGACGTTGTTGATCGCGTACTCGGCGAAGCCGCCATCGGTGGTAAAGCCGTTGGCGCGATGGCCCTTCGAGTGCCAGCCGTAATTGAGGCACGAGGTGTACATGCCCTCGCGGCAGCGCGGGCAGCGGCCGCAGCCGGCATGAATCTCGACCGCGACCCGGTCGCCGACCGCAAACTCGTCGACGGTCGGCCCGAGCTTGACGACGGTGCCCATGTATTCATGGCCGGGGGTGAAGCCCTTGTTGAACGGGAGCTGGCCCTCGATCATCGCCGGCTTACCGTGCTTCAATACTTCGATATCGGTCGCACAGACCGCGATCGCATCGATCCGCACAAGAACTTCCGCCGCGCCCGGCTGCGGCACTGGCTTCTCGACCAACGACAATTCCTCGGGACCGCCGAGGACCCAGGCCTTCATCCTGTCAGGGATCGGGTATTCGTTGCTGCGCGCGGCGGTCATGCTGCTCCTCTTCACCGACCGATCGTCATACCGGCGAAGGCCGGTATCCACTTTTCCCCTATAGAGCAACGGAGGGGTGGGTCCCGCCCTGCGCCAGGACGACAACAGATAGAGCTTCTAGATCGAAAACGTCAGCGGCTGGCGGGTGCGTCGACCGGGACGGTGCCGAGTTTGCCCGGTGTCGACACCTCGAGAATTTCGACATCGTTCGAGGTGCGCAGCTCGTTATGGATGCAGCCGCCGGGGATGAACATCGAGTCGCCGGCCTCCATCCGTACGGTGGGCGAGTTCTCGAACTCGAGTTCGACCCAGCCGTTGAGGCAGTAGACAAACTGGCTCTCGCAGGTGTGGTAATGCCAGCCGGTTGGCTCGGTCATGCCGTTCTTGGCTTTCATCAGCGTACCGCGCATCCGGCCGGCGCTGCCTTCCGAGATGCCCAGATCGCGATAGGTGAAGAAGTCGCGGCGGCCGGGGGTCATCACCGGTGCCTTGGCGCTGGTGTGAACCGGCTTCATACCGGCGGGTACGCTGATGGGCGAAACGTCGTTGGCCATGTCACCCTCCCTGGAACATCGAGGCGGCGAGCATAGGCCCGTCGCGGCCTTTTGGGAATGACCGGCGGCGGGACCCCGCGCGCGTGGCGCGATCGGCGGTCTCCTGTATAGAATGCACCGATCGCGCAGCGCACGTTGCCTGCGCGCGCCCCCTAACGCTGGGAGTTATCGCATGTCGGATACCGAATACACTCCGCCCAAGATCTGGGTCGCCAAACCGGCCCTGGGCCGCTTCGCCAACATCAACAAGCCGACCGCCGGCGCGCAGTTCGAGAGAGAGCTACCGATCGGCAAGCACCCGTTCCAGCTCTACTCGCTCGGCACGCCAAATGGGGTCAAGGTCACGATCATGTTTGAGGAGCTCTTGGCGAAGGGCCATAAGGGCGCCGAGTACGATGCCTGGCTGATCAAGATCGGTGAGGGCGACCAGTTCGGCAGCGGCTTTGTCGCGATTAACCCGAACTCCAAGATCCCGGCGCTGATGGACCGCAGCGGTCCCAAGCCGATCCGCGTCTTCGAGACCGCCGCGATTCTGATGCACCTCGCCGAGAAGTTCGGCGAGTTCCTGCCCAGCACGGCCGATCCGGCCGCGCGTGCGGAGTGTCTGTCGTGGCTGTTCTGGCAGATGGGCAGCGCGCCCTATATCGGCGGCGGTTTCGGCCATTTCTACGCCTACGCGCCGATCAAGATCGAATACGCGATCGACCGCTTTACGATGGAAGCGAAGCGGCTGCTCGACGTGCTCGACCGCCGGCTCGGCGAAAGCGAGTGGGTCGCCGGCCCCGATTACACAATCGCCGACATGGCCTGCTTCCCATGGTATGGCGGGCTGGCGCGGTTCAACCAGTACGGCGGGGCTGAATTCCTGCAGGTGCAGAACTACAAGAACGTACAGCGCTGGTGCGATGCGATGCTGGCACGGCCGGCGGTGCGGCGCGGCCGCATGGTCAATCGCCTCTCGGGCGAGCCTTCGGAGCAATTGCACGAACGCCACGACGCCAGCGACTTCGAGACCAAGACGGCCGACAAGCTCCCCGCGGCGGCCAACTGAATCGACGCCACTCCATCGTCATTCCCGCTTAAGCGGGAACCCATGAACACGGGCTTTTGTCAACCTTGGCTGGTCCGTGTTCGTGGGTTCCGGGTTCGGCCCTTTTAGGCCGCCCCGGAATGACAAGGCGAATAACGATCGAACGCTGTGACCAAGCGCACTCAAATGGACTGCGGCAGGCTGCGGTCAGCCTTGCGTGTGCGCGAAATACAGGCCGGCGAACACTAGGATCGTGCCGATCCCCATCAGCGCGAAGGCGATAGGCGCTCGACTGCGGCCCTGCCGGCTCTGATTGAGGCCGAGCCCCATCGCGACAAAACCGATGATCACCAGAAGGTTGAGACCATGGAGGATGTCGCGGCCGAGCAGATCGTTGAGCTGATCCATCGCAAGCGGCCTCAAAACCGTCTGGGATTGAACGGAGAAATATCGATCGACGGCTTCCGGCCGGCGACAAGATCCGCCACCAGCCGACCCGTCATCGGCGCCGAGGTCATGCCGACATGCCCATGGCCAAAGGCGTAGACGACATCCGGCGTGGCGCGCGACGGCCCGATCACGGGCAACGAATCCGGCATCGACGGGCGGTGCCCCATCCACACCGAGATGCGCTCCTCCGCATGATGCGCCGCGAGACCGGGGAGCATCTTGCGCCCCTGCTCCAAAAGGATGCGGGCACGCCGCCAATCAGGCAGCGCCTTCAACCCGGCGAGTTCGACAGTACCCGCGAAGCGCAGCCCCGTGTCCATCGGTGTCGCGACAAACTTGCCATCGGCGTCGGCGGTGGGGATTGATGGCATCACCTCCGGGTCGCAGATCATCAAGTGATAGCCGCGCTCGGTTTCGAGCGGCACCCTGTCGCCAAGCGTAGCGGCAAGCGGTTTTGACCAGGCGCCCGCCGCGACCACAGCCTTGTCCACTGGAATATCGCCGGCGCTGGTGCTGATCGCGGTGAGCTTGCCGCCGTCGAGGCGGAAACCGAGCGCCGCGGCGCGGACGATTTCGCCACCGTTGCGGACGAAATGCTCGCAGAGCGCGCTCACGAGACCGAAGGGGTTGCTGGTGTGGCCGTTTTCCCGCACCAGCAAACCGCGCACGTAGTCACGCGACAGGGTCGGTTCGAGCTGGCGCAGCTCGTCGGCATCAAACTCGTCGATCTCCACCCCGTTTTCGCGCCGCAGCATCCAGGCGAGCCCGTCCTTGGCCAGCGATTCCGTCGAGCGGTAGACATAGAGATGGCCGCGCTGATGCAGCAGATGCTCGGCGCCGGCATCCTTGACCAGCGGCCGCAACGCCGACAGCGTCGCACCGACCAGCGGCCGCAGCGCCCGCGCTTGGGCGTGCACCTTCTCTTCGCTCCCGGCGCGCACGAAGCGCCAAAGATAGGGCAAAATCGCCGGCAGATACGTCCAGCGCAGCGACAGCGGACCGAGCGGGTCGCGGAGCCAGCCCGGCACCTTCTTGATGACCCCGGGCGACGATACCGGCGTCACCGATGAGGCGTTGAACGCGCCGGCATTGCCAAACGACGCGCCTTCGGCGGGCGTGCCGGGATCAAGCAGAAAGACGCTGTGGCCGTCGCGCTGGAGATAGCTGGCGACACAGACTCCGACCATGCCGGCGCCGACCACCCCGACCCGTTTCGCGCCGCCTGCCGCCATCGCCATCCCGCCTTTCTTAACGCAGCATGGCGTTCTCGCCCACCGCGAGCAATGCCGCGGCGAGAATCGCTAAGCTAGTTACGCCCGCCCTGCACGGAGATGGGTGACCGCAAACCGGCAGAAGTTAACGAAACTTGACCATTTGTTGCCATTCCCGGGCAAACCGTCGATCGTCTGGTTTTATGGCCGTTGCTGCATTGACCCGTTTCCCAACCGCCCCGCAGGATGAGTCGCCGCTCACGGAGAGCGGGTCTCGTCAGATCACCCCGGCCCGTTTGGCGGAGGCGGTCACGGCGTTGCGCGGGGTTCAGCAGCGCTACAGCCGCGAGCGGGCGCCGCTCGAATGGGCGATGCTGCAGACCAACCTTGGCAACGCGCTGGCGGCACTCGGCGCGCGCGAGCGCCCGACCGAGAACCTCGAAGCGGCGATTGCCGCCTATCGCGGCGCGCTGGAGGTCTACACCCGCTCGCGCTCACCGCTCGAATGGGCGATGACGCAAAACAATCTGGGCGCGGCGCTGCGTAATCTCGGTGTGAGCGAAGCCAGTCCGGCCAAACTGGAGGAGGCGATCGCCGCCTACCGCGAGGCGCTCAAGGAGTATCGTCCAGAGCGTGTCCCGCTCGACTGGGGGATGACCCAGCACAATCTCGGTGCCGCGCTGCGCAGCCTCGGCGAGCGCGAACCAGGCACGACGCGGCTGGAAGAAGCGGCGGAGGCCTACCGCCAAGCGCTGCGCGTGCGCACCCGCCAACGCGCGCCCCTCGACTGGGCGATGACCCAGGCAAATCTCGGCAACGTACTGGCCGCGATCGGCGAGCGCCAAACCGGCAGCCGCCACCTGCGCGAGGCCGTGCTGACCTATCGCGAGGCGCTCAAGGAATATCGCCGCGACCGCCATGCACTCGATTGGGCGCGGACCATGAGCAATCTCGCCAATGCGCTGTCAACGCTCGGCGAGCGCGAAAACGAGGTCGAATGGCTGCGCGAAGCAGTAGCCGCCTATCGTGAGGCGCTCAAGGAATATCCGCGCGAGCAGATGCCGCTCGATTGGGCGATGACCCAGAACAATCTCGGCAATGCGCTTGCGCGATTAGGCGAGCGCGACAATGGGATCGGCCGCATCGACGATGCCGTGCGGTGCTACCGCGAGGCGCTGACTGAGTGCACGCAAGAGCACGCGCCGATGCAATGGGCGATGACCCAGAACAATCTCGGAGACGCGTTGATCCGCCTCGGCGAGCGCGCCAGCGGCATCGCCGAATTCGAGGACGCGGTAGCGGCGTACAATGACGCGCTGGAGGTGTTTGTCGCTGCCAGCGCGATCCATTACGTCGAGGTATGCTGGGAAAATCGCGACCGAGCCCTCGCGCTGCTCGCGGAGCGCCGCGGCTTGGCGCCGCCATCAGCCGCCGCAGAACCGGAAACGCCCCCGGTGCCGGAGCTTGAGGACACGTTGCCGTTATTTCGCCGTCGTTAGGGAATCCACCAGCGCCGCGTCGAGCCGCGCCAGTTCACTTTCCAGGCGGCGGATGAAATCGGCGCCTTGCAGGCGCAGCTTGGCGGCTGTCGGCTCGCGGATCGAACCGAGGATGTCGCGCATACGGGTCACGCCAAAGACCTCGGTGCAGACATGCATCGCCTGCACCGCCCGCTCGAAGGCCGACACATCGCCGGCCCCCGCTGCTTCATCAATTTCCGTGACAATACGTGCCGAGTCCGCGCGGAAATTGTGAATCAGCGTTTGCAGCTCCTCACTTTCCTCGCTAAGGGCGACCCCGCCCAGAGCCTCCGCCGTCGCAACGCCGGCTTCACCGGCAAATCGAGGATGCGAGGCCAGTTCGGTCACCACGCCGCGCGGTGCAGGTTCGGTGACGGACGCGGCGGGTTCCAGTGCCGTAGCGATCGCGGCGACCAGCCGGCGCGGCTCGACCGGCTTCGGCAGCACCGCGTCAATCCCGGCGGCCTGTGCGCGACGCTCAGCGAGCTCGGGGCTGTCGGCGCTCAACGCGATAATCGGCAGGGTCGGCCGCGCCTTGCGGCACTGCCGCGCTGCCCCGTAATCGGCGCCCGCATAGCCGGTGAGATCGATCACTAGCGCATCGATGTTTCGCGTTTCGAGCCCTTGCCGCGCATCGTCGGCATCCTCGGCAAACTGAACGGCGTGGCCGGCGCGCCCGAGGATCGAGCCGAGGATCTTGCGGTTCGCGGGATTCGCGGTGGCGACCATGACCTGATGCGGACGCGCCTCCGGCAGCGGCGTTGGCGCCGGCCGGGCGGGCTGCGGCTCCGCTGGTGGCGGGCGAACAAAGGGGATCGGTTCCTCCGTCGCCGGCGAGGGAGCCGGAGTTGGTGGCGGTGCCGGCTGAGGGATCAGCGGCGCGACCGGCGATTCGTCGGCCATGGCGCGGGAAGCGGCCGGCGGTGGCGGTGCGGGCCGCGGATTAAGCGGCGCTACCTCCTGGACGACGCGCCGGGGCCGAGGCACTAGCGCATCCAGAACAGGCAGTGGGTCGGTCAGAAACCAATCCGCGGGTTCGACGCGGAGGGCGCTCAGCGCGCCACGTAAAGCGGCATGAGTAAACGGCGCCGGCAGAATACCGGCAAGTTCGCCATCCGCGAGTCCGATGACGCTGTCGATCCGCGCCTCATCGGCGACGAAAAGCACATGAAGCGGTTCCGCCAAGGGCAATGCCATCGCACGATGCGCCCAGCTCAGCGCTTGCAGCACGTCGCCTCGCCCATCGACGATCACCACCACGGGCCTCGTGCCGGTCTCAAAGCCATCGAGATAGAGCAGGGCCGCGTCGCCGGCACCGATCCAGCGCGGGTCAGCGCGCCACGCTTCAAGCGGCTCTATCAGGTCGCCGACAAATTCCGCGTCCTTAGTGACGATCAGCGCCGGCAAACGCGCCAGGTCGAGCGGCAACGCAAGCAAGGCCTGGTCGATCGCAAACGGCAGTTCGACGGTGAGCACCAAACCCCGGCGCTTATCGTTTTCCGCCGCGAGCCGTCCACCCATCAACCCAACCAGCCGGTCGGCGACCGCGAGTCCGAGATGGCGGCCGTCATCATCGGGGTCAATGGCGGCCTCGTCGGCGGTTTCGAGCCGGCGGTCGGCAACGAAGCTGGCGACGACCAGCCGCAGCATCAGCCGTTCGTCGTCGAGTTCGGCCGCATCAACATTGATCCGCACCTTCGCCTTATCGACCTGGCGGATCGCATTGGTGATCAAGCAGACGAGGATCTGCCGGAACTGGTGCGGCCAACCCCGCAGCTGGTAGGGTAGTTTGGGATCGACGCGGGGAGCGAGGGAAACGCCGCGCTCAGCCGCGACAGAACGCAGCGCGACGACGGCGCCATTCACCAGCCGGTGCAGGTCAAAGGAGCGTGCCTGCGGCACAAGGCTGCCATCGTCGATCTGGACATAATTCAGCATATCGTCGAGTTGCAGCAGCATTGCTCGCGCGCTCAGCCGCGTCCGCGCGATCATATCCCACAGTTCTGGGTGGGGAGCGGTGCGGTCGAGTGTGCTGCCGGTGCGCGCGATCACCCGCAGCGGGCCGCTCAGATCGTCGCTCAGCGAAGCGAGGAAGCGGTTTTTCGCGCTATTCGCGCTTTCGGCTTTGATTTTCGCGGCGCCGAGCCGATGCAACACGCTGCCGACATAACAAGGCAGCAACACCATCGCACCAAGCATGCCGCCGGAGAGCAGTGGGCGCTCGCGCCAGAATGGCGTCGTCGCGGCAACGGCGCTAAAGGCCAACACTTCGAGCCCCACCGTCACAATCAGCGCGCGCGGGCCGTGATGCTCGGCATTGACGATCGCGACATAGAGATAGACCGCGACCAGCGCCGCCGTGAGGCTACCACCCACCGCCAGCAGGATCGATAACAGCGCGATGTCGGCGATCAGCGCCGCGTAGCGTCGGACGGTCGACGGTCTGGGTTCGACAATGACGTTGAGCAGAAAGAGCCATGCGGCAGCCAGGTTGAGCGAGCCGATCAGCAGGGTCGGACCGACCGCCGGGTCGTTTGGCAGCGTCACCCTCAGTCCGAACGCATAAGCGAGGATCACCGCGCCAAGCAGCACTCGTGCGATGATCTGCCGATGTTCGCCACCCACCGCCGCGCGCAGCCGAGAGACCACCGCGTCAAACCCTTGCAGCGCGACCGCAAACCCTACCAGCGCTGGCGCGAACAGCAACGTCGCGATCAGCACGATTCCGGTCGACAACCCACCAAGCATCGACAAACCGCCGGGGAGGGCAGCAAGCCCGATCGGCGGCAACACGCCCGCGGCCACCAACGCCAACGCGACAAACCGCGGCGATTGCCCGGCCCAGCAAGCCCAGCGCTTCTGGCGCAGGAAAGCGGACAGCCCCGTTGCGCCGCCACCAGAAGATTCCGGGGGCCACTCAGGCGAAGGGTCGGTCATGCTGACCACGTCGCAGTCCCCGCGGCGATGCGTTCAACTCCAAGGTGGGTGCCGATTCTATACGAAGCCCGATAAACCGCGATTTTCAGCCTCGCGGGCCATCGCCCGGGCGACGAAAAAGTCAAGGAATTGTCTTGGTTTGCGGCACCTGGCGATGGAGCCGGAGCGCAAGCGGGGCCGACTCGCGCCAACAGCGCTCGCGAATCGCCCTTCACGAGCCTTGCGTCCGCTCCAAAACACGACGCCTCGCCCCGTCTATGGCAGCACCAGCATGCCGATGCGCAATACCGAGGCGATGCTCGGATCGCTGATCGGGACCTGTTCTTCCGGGTTATACATTTTGAGCATCAGGGGGCCGATGCCATCACCGATCACCACCGCGGCGTCTGCCGTGCCGTCCTTGCGGATCAGGAACACGATGTCGCCCATCGCCGCGGGGACCGAGGGGTCGACATAGGCGAGCGCGCCGGGGCGCAACAGCACTCCGAGGCGCTGCGAATAATTCCGCACGAGAAACCCGGTCTCGCTCGGCCGCAGCAATTCATGCGCCGGAATGCGATCGCCGGTGGAGTCGGGCTCGATCGCAAAACGGTGAAACCCCGTATTATCGATTTTCATCCGGCCGCAAACCGGCAAGGAAACAGGCTCCGCGGCCGCAGCACCGGCGTAGCGGATGCTGCGCTGCAACGCATAGCGTTCGAGCGCGCCAAGCCGGCCCCATTTGGCGCCCTCTTTCAGGAGCGAACGGGGCACGCGCGGCAGGAGCTGCTCGATCGGCACGCCGTTTTTCAGCTGCTCGAGGTTGTGCGCGGTGCGCTGCTCGAACAGCGCCGTCAGGTCCGCGGAACGCATGCCATAGAACGCGGCGACCTTCTCGATTTCATCGCCTTGAATCATCCGACTGGCCATCTCCATGCGGTGATAGACCGAGAGCGTCATACCAATCGCATCGGCGACTTGCTGCATCGTCCGGCCGTATTTCTTGCGCAATTGCGCCAGCACGTAGCCCGCTGCCGCCGCGCCGCTGGCGATGCTGTTGCCGACAACCTCCTGCTGCGCGCGCTGCCAACGCTGTACCCCTTCGGCGGGATCGCGGCCGCTGACGACGGGGATCTCCTCGGGTTGGCAGCGCAGGATGGCGGCGAGGTTTGCCAGCTGCAAATTTGTCAAGCGACGCTCACCGCTTTCCATCTTGGAAACGGCCGATTCGCCGACCGGCGGGTCCATCATGCGGCCGACTTGCGCTTGAGTCATTTTACGGCGCAAACGTAAATCCTTGATATTGTTCGGGAAGACGATCTCAGCCCTGGCTCGCATGCCCCGCTCCATGCCGCAAGATTGAAAATTTCCCGGTTATCGTCAACCTAAGGGTTGCGGGGGAATCGGATTCGGTCATCGTGATTCGTAGCTGATCTGTCGGGTCAGCCGGCCGTTGAATGATTCTCGACCCGCGCCGGGATGCCGAGGGGGAAGGCGTTCGCGTGCGAAGAAACGAACGAGTGATGCGAGCGATACACACGCCGCGATGCTGCCGTACCATGGGTGCCGTGTCGCGAAACGCGCCGAGCCGCGAGGAGTGCCTCGAGCAGTTGCTCGAAGCCTTTGTCGATATCGCCGAAAGGGACGATATCCACCAGGCCGCAGAACGATTGGTTCGCGTGCAGGATTGGATCAGCGCTGAAGCCGAGGCTGCCGCTGCCGACCCGATTTTCGCCGCGCTGCGGCTTGCCTCTTAAAAAAGGCCGCAACAGCGTCATTGAAGTTGCCCCGCAGTGCCAAGCTGGGCTTCCAGCTCGACGATTTTCTGGGCGATTGACTGTGGATTGGCTTGATAGGCGCCCGATGCGATCGCCTGTTGCAACTCGCTGACCTTAGTCTGATCGATGCCGGGCGTGGCGCTCGCCGCCTGAATGATTGTTTGCAGCAGCGCCTCGGTCTGCCCGACATCGGCAAGATCAACTGCCGCCGCGTTGCTGGCGCCCGTGGTCACGGCATTGTCAGTTGCCGCGGAACCGGCCGCGCCCGTCGATGTTGGGGTGACGGGGTCGGACGTGTTAACCCCGCGGATCGGATCAGGCATATTCGCGTCTCCCGCTTGGCGCCGAATCGGAGCCGCTTTCCTCCCATCCCATCGTATCGGGAAAGATCGTGCGCCAGGTCGAAGCAAGCTCGTCGAGTGCGGCTCGCGCCGCAGCCACCGCTTCCGCGTCATCCCTGGTGTTACCCTTAAGGATCGCGGCCAGGGCGTATTGATACACTTTTGCGAGGCACTCGCTCAATGCGCCCGGCGCGGCGCCGGAAAGGCCCAGCATAAATTCGACCACACTGCCGGCTGAACTCAGCGCTTGCGCTTTCTCAACCTGGTCGCCCACCTCGATCGCCACCTCTGCGCGCAGCAGAAGATTGCGTGTCGCGTCCAGCGCGATCTTCATAAAATCCTCGGGAAGGGCGCCGATACCCTCGACCGCACGATAGGCGCTGGCCGCACTGCCTGGTTGCCGCATGCCGATCATGATCAGCCCCCTCCGCCTGAAGTTTGATTGAAGTACGCGGTCAGAAAGCTGCTCACATTGGTCAGCTGATTGAGCGTTGCCTGCGCCGCGGTGAACTGGGCGGTAAGCAGTTGAGTCTCTGCCGCCGCTTGCTGTTGCAGTTGCACGATTTTCTGGTCCATCGCGCTGACCGAGGTGTTGAGGCTCTTTATCTCCCCGACGACGCCGCCTCCGCCGCTCGATAGGGCGGCATTGACGATGCTTGACAGGCTGCCGTAGAGGCCCTGACTGACGGTCACACTGCCAAGGCTTCCGGTAACGCCCGGCGAAATCTGCAATGCCAGCCCAAAAAATTGTCCGGGCGCCGTGACGACGAGGACGCCGTCGGTGCCGCTCGCTGCCAACCCATTGACCGAGCCGGACACAATGCCGTTGTTGTTGCTGCTAACAGCGACCGAATAGGTGCCGGGTGGTGCCGCGCCGATGCTGTTTACGGCAACGTTCGGATTGCTGGCGACGCCCACCGCGCCGAGCAGAGAGGCGACCGCGGCATAATTCGTATTCGCCGCGGTCTGAAACTGGCTGTCGTCCAGCGTGATCGTGCCGCCGCTGGTGATTTGAAAACCAACCGAACTCAGCGAGTTGAACGAAGTGCCACCGGCAGCGCCGCCGACGCCAAGCTGCGCGGTCAGCGAATTGAGTAGACTTTGCCGCAATTGTTCGACCCCCACATCACCGAGCAATGCCGCACCGCCACTCGCCGCTGAAAACGCCGTTTGCTTGTTGATCACCTTGAGCGTTGCATTCAGTGCCTGGACGAGACCTTGCGCGGCGGAATCCAACGCCGCGGTGCTTTGGCCGACGTTCACCGTGGCTGAACCGCTCCCTGCCAGCGAGAATGTAAGGCCAGGGATGACACCGGAGATGCTGTTAGAGCCGCTGGTGATGGTGATGCCGTTCAGAGAAAAACTGGCATTCGTGGCGCCCTGCGACTGGGTCAAGTCAAAGGCGCCCGTGTGATAACTCAAACTCGAAAGCGCGCCTGTGCCGCTCACTGTGAAAGCATTGGCGGCGCCCGTGCTGTCTCCCGTCAGTACCAAGTGATATTTTGAACCATCGAACACCACGGTCGCGGTGACTCCCGCGTCGGCCTGGTCGATTGCCGTCGCGATCGCCGAAAGGCTCGACGAGCCGCTGGTGATATTGACCGTGATCGCACTGCCGCCGCTGACCTGGATCGAGATCGAGCCGGAGCCGAGACTGGCGCTCGCGCTGGCCGAGCCGGATGAAATGAGCGTTTCAGCCTGGGCGAGATGCACGCCGGAGAGCGAGTAGGTTCCAAGCGGGGCGGCGTTGGTGGCCGTCGCGGTGACGACGCTGCTCGACGAGGTCGAAACATTGCGCTGCGTCAATGACTCGACGTCGGAAAGCTTACTGAGCGCCGATTGCAGACTAGACAGCGCGCTCTGGACTTGACCCAGCGCGGAGATCTTCGCCTTTAGCGGGGCTTCCTGGGTTTGCAGCGTTGCCGCGGGCAACTGGTTAGCGGCGTTGGCCTGCTGGATCAGCGACTGGATCTGACTTGAACTCAGGGCGGCACTAACTGTCGTCATGGCCTCTATCCGACTCCGTTACGGAGGAACCGCCCCCGGCCGGGGCCGAGGACGGTTTTCCCATCCGGCGCGGAGCGCCGGGTTAAGCTACTGCAGCAACTTCAGGAAAGCCTGCTGCAGCTGACTGGACTGTGCGAGCGCCGAGATGCCCGCCTGCTGCAGAATTTGCTGCTGGGTCAGCTGCGTCGATACCTGCGGAATGTTAGCGTCTTCCACTACACCCCTGGCCGCGGTCAGGTTGGTGTTGGTCGTTTGCAGGTTCGCCACCGATGCCTGTAGCCGTTGCTGCGTTGCACCAAGCTGGCCGCCAACATTTTCGAGTTGTTGCAGCGCGAATTGCACCACGTTCAGTGCCGCGGTCGCACCGGCTGTGGTACTGACATTCACCGATGAGACTGCCGACAGTGCCGAGCCGGTATTGAGGCCAACATTCGACGCCGCGGCGGCGAGTGCGAAGCTCTGGTTCGATTGCAAAGTCACCAGCCCTTGCACCGTCGCGCTGGTATGGGTCGCGTCCAGCGTCGTGGTCGTCGTACCGCCGGCCGCCAACGATCCGGTGCCGGAGAAGCTGGCGATCGAGATGTTGTCGCCTTGTGCGTTCGTCAAAATCAACTGGTTGTTCGCATTGACCGTTGCCGCGACGCCGGTACTGCCAGTGTTTTCGTTGATCGCGTTGACCAGGCTTGCCAAACCAGATTGCGATACGCTGGTCACCGTCGCCGTAATGGTAACCGGGTTGGTTTGCGCCGCGCCGGTGCCGTTGCCAAGGCTGAACGAGAAAGAGCCCGCCGTCACAGTGAACGCCGCACTCGTGTCGGCAACCGCGGTGACGTTAGTCTTGTTGGTGATGGCGTTGATCGACTGGGCAACACCTTGTGCCGATTCATTTTTAGCCGACACTGAGAAACTGGCGTTGCCGGCCGATCCGGAAACACCGATGCTGCCCGAGGTGAATACGCCCGCGCCGGCGCCGGAAATCGCGTAAGAGTTGCCGGTATTATCGGCGACGCCGCCCGATGACGAACCGTTCACGTGGTAGATGCCAGCCGCTGCACCCGATGACTGGTACGCACCGATCTGGTTCGCGGCGGTGCTGCTGATCGACAGGCCGATCGTCTGGCCCGCTCCGGCGCCGACTTGGAAATTGACGCCCTGAAAAGTGCCGTCGAGCAGGTTGACGCCGTTGAAATTGGTCTGCTGCGAAATCGTCGAGACCTGGGTTTCCAACTGTGAGACCACCTGTTGCAGCGAGGCCAGCTGGGCCGCCGTGGAGCCGCCGTTGGCCGCTTGCGAGGCGATCGACAAAATGTTCTGCAAGATGTTGACCTGCTGGGTGATCGCGCCATCGGCGGTCTGCACCAGCGAAATGGCCTGGTTTGCGTTCGATGTCGCCTGGTTGACGCCATTGATGAGGGACGTGAAACCCTGTGCCGAGATATAGCCGGCCGGGTTATCGGCGGGGCCGTTGATCGACAGGCCTGTCGAAAGCTGCTGTTCGAGGGTGTTCGTGGTGTTGGTGGTGTTCGCCAGTGAATTCAGCGCATAAAGAGCATTGATGTTGGTATTGATAACGCCGGATAGCATCTTTGGCCTCCTACTGCCGGTCCGGGGGGCTCCCCGGCGCGGATTGGGGTGACCGCGCGACCGGCTGCCGAACCGATATGGTTCGACGTCGGCGACGGGCCGTTCACCCCAAAGGAGACGGACGCTTTGGTGATCTGTTGCAACGATTGCGCGGAAATCGTGTTCTAAAAGCTCGAATTTTAGGCAAACGATCCGGCAGCCCGGCGGCGCTTGGCCGGATGGCGGCGAGCCACGCCAACGGCCCCGATGGGCGGCTGTGGAGATCAAGGCAGCCAGGCGCGTTTCCACTCGTCGAGATGATCCTCGAGCATCCAATCGCGGATCACCGCCTGGCGCAGTGTCTCGCCTGCTGTACGCAGCGCGTCGCGGTCCGCGACCAGGTCGCGAACCGCCCGCAGCCAATCGCGGTGCTTGTTGCCGATGCGCATAACCGGCAGCCCGCACTGGTAAGGCAGGATGTCGGTGCACAAGACCGGGTAGCCCAAAACACCGTATTCGAGTAGCCGCAAATTGCTCTTTGTTTCGTTGAACGGGTGGTATTCGAGCGGCGCCACCGCAAGATCGAGATCAAGCGAAGCGAGCTTCGCAGCGTAGTCGTGGAGCTGCACCCAAGGGTGAAACTCGGCGACAAACGGCTTCAGCGCATCCGGACGCATCCCGAAAAAAACCCAGTCGATCTCTTTCGCCGTCGCCTCGACCACCGACGCGATGACCGCGAGGTCGCCGCGATGGCCGACCGCGCCGGCCCAGCCGACGCGCGGCTTGCGCCCGTCGCGCCGTCCCGGCGTCAGGCCAAGCCAGCGCACCTTTTCGAGCCGGTTTGGAACCACAATCGTCTCGCCGCAATATTTGCCGTAAGCGCGTGCCATCGGTTCCGTGGTCGTCACAAACCGGTCGCACAACCCCAATGCCTGCTTTAGGCGTTGACCGATATCCGCCGAGATATTCGGCCGATGCGCGCTTTTCTGAGGCAAATTGGTGATCAGATCATCGAGCTCGAAGATGCGCAGGGCCTTTGAGGTGCGCTTGACCCACTCGATAACCTCGATCTGCCCCGGCTCCAGCTGGCGCTGAAAGACGATGCTGTCGGGCGCCATCCGGGCGATTTCCGGCGGCGTGTAGAGCCGCATCGTCTCATGCGTGTGCACTAGCCCGGCTTTCAGCAGCGCGCGGCTCGGCGCGATGATGCGGTACTCGCCGCAACCCTCGCGATCGGCGCAATAGACCAGCACCCGTTCGCGCGGCCGGAAATCCGGATCCCAGGTCGGCGGGCCTTCGACCTCGACGGCGAACCCCGTGCCGAATGACGACAGGTTGCGGTTGTAGGCGGGGTCATAGGCGATCACCGGCATCCATTTGGTGAACATCGCCAGCCGCTCGCGGGCAAAGCGGGCATTGCGCTCGTCGATCGCCTTTTGCTCGACATTGGCGCGCTGGCTGACGCTGGTATCGTGCAAAAGCCGCGCGAACGGCGTCCACACCACGAGATAGCCGGCCTCGCGAACCCGCAGGCAGTAGTCGACATCGTTAAAGCAGACCGCAAAGTCTGTCTCGTCGTAACCGGCCAGGGCGTCCCACAGCGTGCGCCGCGTCACACAGCAAGCGGCAGTGACGGCCGAAAAATCCTGCGCCACGAGCAGCCGGCCCCAATAACCGATCGCATTGCCCGGCTCGCCGTTATAGGGATGGTCGGCTGGCGCGCCCCAACCAACGCCAAGGATCACGCCCCCATGCTGGATGCGGCCGTCGGGATAGGTGAGCTTAGCGCCGACGACACCGACATCGGGGCGCCGTGCCAGCGCCATCATTTCACCGAGCCAGTCGGCATCAAGCGACGCCGCGTCGTTGTTCAGCAAGCAGATATATTCGCCGAGCGCGGTTTCGCGCACGGCGCGGTTGTTGAGCCCGGAAAAATTGAACGGGCCGGGTGCGCGGAGCACCCGGATACGGCTGCCGATCTCGGCGTACTTGTCTTCGATCGATTGCAGATAGGCGCAGGCGTCTTCCTCGTCGCTGCCGTTATCGACAATGATCAGCTCGTAATTCTCGTAGGCGGTCAGTCCCAAGACGCTTTCGACGCAGCGTTTGAGCATCGATAGCTGGTTTTTCGTCGGCACGATGATCGAGACCAGCGGATCGGGCCCGTCGTGATGATAGCGCACCCGACAGGTATGCGCCGGCACGCCTTGTTCCGCGGTCGCGGCAATCCCCAGGCGATCGAGATGCGCCTGGACGATTTTTGTCATGTCGGCGCAGATCGCCTCGGCCGAGCGCGTCGAGCGGCCGGATGTGGTCAGCCGGTGATACAGCAGATCGGCGACATGACCAAATCTTTCGCCACCGAGCCGCTCTGCGAGGCGCAAGGCGAGGTCAAATTCCTCGGTGCCGTCCCAGCGTGAATCGAACCCGCCCATCGCGGCAAAAGCCTCACGCCGCACCGCGACCAGAGCGCCGACATAAGGCAAGCCGCGCATCAGATCGAGATTGAAATCGGGTTTGAAATGCGGGTTCGACAGCACGCCTTGCGGGTCGATCCGCGCCTCGTCGGTGTAAAGCGCTTGCCATTCGGGGTGGACGAAAAACGCGTTGGCGACCTCGAACAAAGTCTGCGGGGCCAGCTGGTCGCCGGCATCGATCAGCGCCACGAAATGCGCGTCGGATGCGGTGAGGCATTCGTTGAGCGCCACCGCGAGCGGGCGGTCGTCGACGCGATGCCAGGCAATCCGCGGCTCCGCGTCGAACGACACCGGCGGCGGCGATCGGGACACAATGTGAAGCAGCCAGTGACCCGCGATTTGCGAGCCGAGCGAGCGCAGGGTCAGGACCAAATTGGCCTCAGCGCCCGGCGGCAGGATCATCCCGAGCGCCAGTTTGGGCGTGAACGGCCATTGCCGGACGCGCTCGGCCACCCAATCCGGATGCGCGACGGCAGCGCTTTGACGCGCCATGATCCAACGCGGAAACGCCTCTTCGATGCCCAAGGCCTGCGGCATGACGCGGCCATCGATGGTCCGCCCGATGATGCCTTGCTGCTTCGCCTGAGCCGCTTCGGTGACGGTCCGCTGCAACTGGTCGCGCAGTTCATGGGCTTCGTGCTGGGCACGACTAAGGCGCTGCGCGAGGTCGACCGCGACGCGCTCCTGGGCCTGCCGCTCGGTGCGCAGCTGAGTGACAATGTGCACCGCCTCGGCGACGACCGGGATGAACATCTCACTGGCGGTCGCCAATTCACCGCGAACCCGGTCGCAAATATCGCTGAGTAAGGGATCTCGCCTGCGAAACGCATCATAGACCGCCATGACCCAGGCCGGCAGTTTTCCCGCGAGCGCTTCGCTGGCGCGGCGGCGGCGCAGCTCCGGCGCGAGGAATGCGTCGATCGCTGCTTCGGCGTCAGCCCCAGCCCGCGGCCAGGCAAGACCCAGCGTCTCGGCAATCTCCTTGGCGATGCTGCGCCAGCCGCGGGCGCCAACAAGCTCTTCGTAATCGACGATGGCGCGCGGTCCGCCCCGCGTCATCCGCTCGGCGTCGAGCAAATGGCCGAGCCACAACACCAACCCGCGCGCCGGGGCGATGCCGTCGCGCGCGGCGATCGACGCCGCGACATCGAGCGGATGTCGCAGCGCCAAGAGATACCGCGGCATTACCTCCGCCGCCGCGAGCAGCGTCGCCCATAGCGGCATGAGCCGGCACAGCCTCGGGTCCTTGACGCCCCAAAGCGGCGACCCGGCGAAGTCGCGGCCGAGAATCGTCATCAGCTCGCCTGCTGCGACCAGAGCCGGCTGGGTGTGTTCAAAGCCGGGGGGCAACGGGCGGATATCGTCCCAAGCCCAACCCAGCGCCGCCATAAGCCGCTCGTGGACCTTGACGATATCGTCGTGTTCCCAGTATCCGCGCGGGTTGTCCAGCGTCGCCGGCATCAGGTTCTCGCCCAACGCGACACCGAGATGGTACAGCATCCCGGTAAGCGCCGACGTACCGCTGCGATGCATGCCCAACACGATCAAGGCCGTTGATCCCGCGAGGGCGCCGATCTGCGTGACCGACGCGGGAGGCCGGCCGCCGGCAGACCTGCCGACAAGCGCGATGTCATTCATGCACGAACTTCCCACCCCAGAACGCGTAAATTTTAACACGAATTTTCGTTATTCGTCTTGTTTATCGATGATAATTACGGCTTCAGGTATTGGAAGAGCGTCAAGTTCTGCACTTTGGCGAACGCCAACTCCGCCGCCTGAAGCGCGGTGAGGCTCTCGCTGTAATTCGCGACCACTTGCGGCAGGTTGGCCGACTGCAAATTCGAGATCGTCGCGTTCGCGCCCGCGCTCTGTGACGTCGTCTGCGTCGCGACCGACTGGATCTCCGAAAGACTTGTGCCAAGGGTGGCCTGGGCAGAGAACACGCCGGTCAAGGCACCTTCGAGGTTTGAGAGCACGTTTTGCAGCGCTTGCTGGGCCTGCGCGTTCTGCGCTCCGCTGCCTTGCGGCAAATTAAGCGCATTGATGAAATCCTGCACGATCTGAAACACGGTCGTGGTCGATCCCGGCTTCACCGCAAAGCCGTCCCCGGCGGAGGGGGTGCCGTTGATGCCGACCGTGATGCCGCTAAAGCCAATATAAGAGCCAGGCGAATAGCTGCCCGAAGCGACGACGCCTGAAGTCGCATTGTAACCAGCGCTGCCGGGGACGCCCTGACCGCTGGTCACCTGGTAGGTGAGGCTCGTGGTGGGGCCAGAAAAAGTGATGTCGTATTCCGTACCGGCGATGCTTGCAGCGGTGACCTGAGACAGGTTGGTGACACCCTGAGCGAGAACAAACGCGGTGCCAGTATTGGTACTGTCGGCCGTGACCGCGTTGCCGTTATTGCCAGCCGGGATGTTTGTAAAGAGGTTCTGGCCGGAAACCGTGGACGTGATATTGAGCGCCGGCGCGATCTGTACCTGGTTGGTGTTGCCGTCTCCGGCGAAAACCACTTGACCGTTTGGCAACGTCTGGAAGGCGGGCGCATTCGACTTCGATCCAGAGAACAGATAGCCGCCATCCGGTCCCTGCGTGTTGGCCAGTTGTATCAATTGCTGCAGCACGGTCTGCGCGAGGCTGGCATCGGACTGCCGCTCGGTCTGGCTGGTAACGCCGCCATTTGCCGCGGCGGTGACGGTCGTGCGCAACTGGTCGATCAGGTTGGTCACCTGCTGGAGAGCACTAACGCCGCTCTGCAGCGTCTGCGTGGCCGCTTGGCCATTCGCTGCGTCGTAGGCCAACGCCCCAACCTGGTTTGAGAGCTGAATGACCTCTCCCGCCGCGCCGGGGTTGTCGCTGGCGTTGATCAGGGTTTGACCAGTGGAGATCTGGCGGTTGAGTTTGTTGAGATTCTCCTGCTGCGCCAGGATGTCGTTGACCTGGCCGAGCAGAAATTCGTTGGTGCTAATCCGCATCGCTTAGGCCTGAACTGCGGTGAGTAGGGTCTGGAACAGGGTTTGCGCGCTGGCGATGACCTGAGCCGCAGCCTGATAGGCTTGCTGATACGAGACGAGCAGTGCCGCTTGCTGGTCGAGATTGACCCCCGAGATCGATTGCTGAACGGCCTGCACCTGGTTGAACACGTCCTGGGTGGCCTTGGCGGTAAAATTTGCCGTCTGCCCGGCGCTGCCCACCTGACCGACCAAAGTGGCATAGGCGTCGCTTAGCGTTTGCCCCGACAACAGGTTCTGGTTCGCCAAGCCGGTCATCGCCAAAATGTTGCCGTTACTGTTGATGCCGCCCGGGGTCAGCGAGAATGTGTCGCCGCTGGCTGGGGTGCCCGGCGATAATGCTGCCTGGACGACCTCTCCCGCCGGGGCGGAACTCGGATAGGCGACCGCGATCTCGGCACCGTTTGTCGCGCTAAAGCTGCCCGACGTGATGACCGCGTTCGACGCCGAGAGGACGTTGAAGGTCGTTGCCGAGGTGAACTGGACCGTCAGGTTCTGGCCAAAATAGCTCGCCGGAACAATGACAGTGCCGGCCGGCAGCGAGCCGCTCACAGCCGAGCTGAACGAACTTGCCGTGACGTTCCCACGATTGCTTCCGGCGGTGGCGACATAGGGCGAGGCCGCGGCGATGAGACCGGGGTCTGACACGCTGACCTTCAGTGTTTGCGCCGAGGTGGCCGTCGGCTCGACCTCGAACGAATCGCCGGTATTGATGGTGCCAGAAACCGCCAGCGTCATCCCGTCAAAGCTGAGGGTCGGCCCGCTGCCCAATGTGGTGATCTGGCCGGTTGCGGTATTGGTGGCCTCGTAACCGCTCGCGGTCTTGGTGACGATGAAGTTGCCTGGCAGAAAGGCGTTGGTGTTACTGATCGACACATTCAGCGTACCACCGCCGGTGTTCGACACATCGGAGAGAACCGTCGGCCCCCCGACAGAGAACAGATTGCCGCCCAGCGCGCCGTTGAGGTCGAGGCCAAGTGACTGTTGCGTGTTGATCGCCGAGGAAAGCGCCGCGGCAAGGGCGCCAACCGAGTTTTGTGCCGCGACCACCTGAGTCTGCGAGCTGAGAATTCCGCCGATCGTGCCGCCGCTAAGGTTCGCGGTAATATCCTGGCCGGTCGGCTGGTAGATAACCGATAAGCTGCCGCCGCCGTAAGCACCTGACGCGGCGAGAATATTTGACGCGGTACCGCCCTGCACAAGCACCGCGCCGCCGGTGGTATAGACATTATCGACGTTGTTCGGTCCGGCGATAAGGGTGATGCCGATCTGAGCGCCGAGTTGCTGTATCAGGTTGTCCCGATTGTCCATCAGTGCGTTCGGCGGGTTCTGGCCGGAGGCGGACTGTGCCTGGATCTGCGCGTTGAGGCTGGCGATCTGACGGGTCAGCGTGTTGACCTGGTTCACGGCGTTGGTCAGCTGCCCGTTGAGCGCGGTCTCCATCGACGCCAGTTGATTGCCGACCGAATTGATATTTTCGGCCAAGGCATTGGCGGTGCTGAGAAATGACTGGCGATTGGGCAGGCCGGTGGGATCCTGGCTCACCGCCGCCATCCCGGCAAAAAAGGCGGTGAGACTGGCGCCCAGGCCGCCGGCACCGCCGGACGCGATCGGGAAGATCGCCGTTAGGTTCTCGGTATTGTTCTGCGCCGTCTGCGCGGCCTGGGAAGCCGAGTTGGCGCTGACCATCTGCGCGAAGATAAACTGGCTGTAAGCACGCTGGATCGAGGTGACCTGTGTCCCGAGCCCTGGCTGATTGGCTGTGCCCGGAAGCCCCGCTTGCTGTACTGTCTCCACGTTGTAGCCGGCGGTGTTGACGTTCGCCGTGTTGTTGGACACGGTTGCCAGCCCCTGGCTCGCCGCGTCGAGACCGGTCCAACCGGTACTGATGATTTGCCCGAGCCCTGCCATCTTATCCGCGCCCCAAAAGCCGTCCCACGCCGACGTCACGCAACCCGGTTGCGGCACCGATACCACGCCGCCGATCCAACTCGGCCCCCAACTCGGCGAGTCGTTCGAGACAGCGCTGTTCGCCGAACTCGACCTCGCGCGACAGGACGCCCATCGCGATGTCGAGTTCGCCCAGGTTCCACGGCTCGAACGAGCGTCGGCGCCGCTCGAGCCGCATCAACTCATCGATCAGTTCGCCCCGACGGGCGGTAAGCCGCGCGGCAACCTCGCTGGGCCAGCGCCCGAAACGCCCGGTGCGTTCGAACCGGAACAGCCGGGCAAGCCGGCGTGCGAGCCGTTGTTCCTGTTTCGCCAGCGCCGCAGCTGTGTCCGCCATCGCGTCCTCACCGCGCTTCTAAGACGAGGGTGCGGTAAAGCTGGCGGGCACCAGCGACACCGGCTTGCCCGTCGCGGCTGAAGCCGGCTCGGTGCTCCGCGGCGAGGCGGGCGGGAGGGGCGCCCCGGCGGTTGCCCCGTTGACCATCCTACTGGTCGCGACGGCTTGCAGCTTATGCACGTAGTTGATGTCGGTCGCCCAGCCTCCAGACAGCAGCCCGTGGGCATAAGCGACAACATCCTCGCCCTTGCCCAGCGCTGCCTGGTAGCGTGGGCTGTTGCGAACCAGAGACACAAAATCGTCGACCGACGCCTCGGCATTCGGGTAGGCGCGAAAAGCGTCGACGATCGAGACCAACTGGCCGTTTTCGTATTCATGGGTCGCGGTATTGACTTTCGCTCCGGTCCAGGATGATCCGGCCTTGATGCCGAACATGTTGTTGCCGACGACCGAACGCCCCCAGCCGGTTTCGATGGCGGTTTGCGCGAGCAGGATTTTGGGGGAGACGCCCAGCTGCTGCCCGGCCTTTTGCAACAGCGGCATCAGCTTTTGCGAAAATGCGGCGATTTCCTCCGCGGAAGCGCCGCCCGAAGCGTGACCAGGCTTGGATTCGAAGGTCGTGTTACCGGAACTCGTCGTGCTGGAGGCGCTCGTACCGGCGCCAAACGCGGTCGCCAGCTTGGGGTTCATATGCGTCATCAACGCCATCGCCATCCCGGTCCCTGGGCTTATGCTGCCCCCGGCGATCGCCGCGGCGAGCGGCCTCAAACCGTTATTCGCCCAGTACGGCGCGAGTGGAAATCCGGCCCCCGCCGATGCGAGCTTGGTCGGCGCGGACTGGGTCGCCGCCGCGCCGTTTCCGCCGTCCGCAAGCTGCTGCTTTTTCTGCAGCGAACGGACCAGCATGTCGGTGAGGCCCATCTTTTCGCTGGACATCACCGCCTGCCCGACGGTGCTGGCGAACATCTGGTTGACGACGCCGCTGCCCGCTCCGCTCACCATGGGTAGCGCGGTCCCATCGCTCTCGCGCATCAAATTCTGCATCAGCAGCGAACCGAATTGCTGAGCCACTTTGCGCATCCCCGCCGGATTGTTGGCGGCGAGTTTTTTCAGCCCAGCGAGATCGCTGGTGCCGGTCGTCGCGGCGAGGGTCTGGGTGACGCCGAGCTCCACGTCAGATCACCTTGATCCGGGCGTGCAGCGCACCCGATTGCTCGAGCGCTTGGAGTATCGCGATGAGGTCGGACGAGGTCGCGCCGATGGCATTGAGGTTGCGGACGATGTCGGAGATCCGCGGCGCGTTGGTCAGTTCCAAGACTTTCGCGGTCTTCTCTTGCGCCTTGACCTGGGTGCGCGGCACCACGCGCGTCGTGCCGCCGCGGCTGAACGGGCTGGGCTGCGATACCTCGGGCGTTTCGTTGACGGTCACCGCCAAGCTCCCGTAAGCGACCGCCGCCGGCCCAATGCGGACGTCCTGGCCGAGCACCACGGTCCCGCTCTGCGCATCGATGACCACTTCGGCGTTCGGCGTTTCGGGCGTGACTTGAAGATCGAGCAGATCGGCGACAAAGCGCACCCGCGCGTCGGCGGACGGCGGCGCGTGCACAGCAACTTGGCCCGGTCCGCGCGCCTCCGCGATCGCGCCCATCCGCGAATTGATCGCCGTGGTGATTCGCGCGGCGTTGCCGAAAGACCGCTTGTCGAGATCGAGCAAAATCACGCCATCGCCAGCAAAGGTCGATTTGGCGGTGCGTTCGATGATCGCGCCCGAGGGTATTTGCGCAACCGTCGGGATGTTGACGGTGGTCGACGCTGCCTGACCGCTAGCCTCGAAGCCGCTGACCAGTAGAGAGCCTTGGGCAATTGCGTAAACCTGCCCGTCAGAGCCGCGGAGTTGCGTCATCAGCAGCACGCCGCCGCGCAGGCTCTTGGCATTGCCCATGGCCGAAACGGTGACGTCGATCTTTTGCCCGACTTCGACAAAATTCGGCAATTCGGCGGTGACCATGACCGCCGCCACCGCGGTCGGCTGCAGAAACGCCTGTGGGTTCAGCGTCAACCCCATTTGGCGCATCATGTTCTGGATGGCCTGGACGGTGTACGGCACTTGCGTCGTCTGGTCGCCGGTGCCGGCAAGACCGCCGACGAGGCCGTAGCCAATCAGCTGGTTGTCGCGCGCCCCCTCGATTTGGACCAATTCGCGCAGCCGTTCGGCGTGTGCCGCGCCCGCCGCGAAACCGACGGCCAGCAACAGCGCCAGCGCGTATCGAACTAGAACCAGTCGCCGGGCCATACTTCGCTCACGGTGAGGAACAAGCGCTGGAACCAGCCCATTTTGGGCGCCAGGTAAGTTTCGCCGTCGCCGCTGAACTCGATATGAGCCTCCGCCATCTGCGTCGATTGCACGACATTTCCCGACAAATCCTCCGGTCGCACGACGCCGGCGATGCGAATGTACTCCTTGCCGCCGACGAGCTTGACCTCATCGTTGCCGGCGATGACGAGGTCGCCGTTTGGACGGATGCGCCGCACCAGCGTCGAAACGGTGGTGCTGAAGGTGTCGCTTTGCACCGTGCCGCCGCTGCCCTTCAGCGAGTTGGCCGTGGTGACGTCGATGTTCGGGTTGAATTTGGTCGTCGCGCTCGAATGACCGAACGAGGTGGGCAGGCCGAACAAGTTGTTGACCGTCTGATTGACGCTATCATTGCGCCCGAGATTCTGGCTGACGTTCTTGGTGGCGCTGGCATTTTGCGCGATCTGGACGGTGACGATGTCGCCGACCTGCCAGACCCGATGGTCCCGAAACAACTCCAGACCGCCGCCGCCCTGCACATTGCCCTGGTAGATCGCGCCGTTGGTAACCGGCCCTTGAGTCGCCTGGTCGCCGGGCAAATGGTCGAGGTCGGCCAGCATCTGGTTTTGTGTTTGCGGCGAGGGCGCGCACCCGACCAGCCCGCCGCCCAGCACCAACAATACCGCCGCCGGCGAGACGCGCGGACGCGCCGTCACGCGCTCGCCTGGGTCAGGTAATTCAACATCTGATCGACGCCCTTGGCGGCCTCAGTGTTCAGCTCGTAGGCGCGTTGGGTCGCGATCATATCGATCATCTCGTCGACCACCGAAACGTTCGACCCTTCGAGATAACCTTGAGCGATCGAGCCCAGGCCGTTTTGGGTGGGCTGGGCGGTGATCGGGGCGCCGGAGGCTTGCGTTTGGATCGCCAGGTTGTTTCCGGTGTTCTGCAGACCGGCCGGATTGATAAAGCTGGCGAGCTGAATGAGTCCGACTTGCGAGGGTTGGCTCTGCCCCTGCAGCGTGATGCTGACCGTGCCGTCCTGGCCGACGGTGATGCTTTGCGCGCCGCGCGGGATCGTGATCGGCGGCTGCAATTGGTTACCCAGCGCCGTCACCACCTGGCCCTGCGCGCTGATCTGGAAACTGCCGTCGCGCGTATAGGCAAGCGTGCCGGTCGGCAGCAAGATCTGAAAATAGCCCGCGCCGTTGATCGCCAGGTCGAGAGAATTACCGGTCTGCTCCAGGCTGCCCTGCGTGACGATCGGCTCGGTGGCGATCACGTTGGCGCCGGTGCCTTGTTGCAAGCCCGAAGGATAATTGGTGGCCTGCGAGGTGAAGCCGCCCGCCTGGGTCTGGTTCTGGTAGAGCAGATCCTCAAAGATCGGCCGCATCTTCTTGAACCCGGTCGTATTGATGTTGGCCAGGTTGTTGGAGATGATGTCCATCTTGGTCTGCTCGCCTTCGAGGCCGGTACGGACCACCGCGAGCGGTTGCATCATCGTTCAGATTCTCCGGGCTGATTGCATGGCGGTAAACCGTCAGCTCAAGGTCAGCGGACTGCTCTGGCCTTGACCCTGGGTGACGGTCAAATGAACCAGCTCCGTCTGCATTTGGAACATGCGGGCGTTCTCGATCATGCTCATCATGATTGCCACGGGATTGGCGTTGCTGCCTTCGAGCACGCCGACCTGCAACTTGACCGAAGCATCGGCGATAGGCTCCCCGGTTTGGTCTTCGAAGAGCCCGTCGCTACGCCGCCGCAGCGACCGCGTCTGCGGATTGGCGAGGAAGATGCGGTCGAGCGTCGTGATCTCGGTGGCGGGTTGGCCAAGCGGTGTTCCGGAGATCGTGCCGTCTTCACCAATCGTCACGTTCTGCAGCGGCGGCAGGGTGATCGGCGCACCGCCGTTGCCGAGAACGGGATTGCCGGCGCTCGTCTCGAGAACGCCGTTGGGCGAAATTGACAGCGCGCCGTTGCGCGTGAGCGCCGGGGAGCCGTCCGTGCCCTGCACCGCGATCCAACCGGAGCCGTTGACCGCGACATCGAGACTTCGCCCGGTCTGCTCGATGGGACCCGGACGAAAATCGGCCGTGCTCTCGGTGCTGATGACATCGACGCGATCGGGCAGGCCTTGGCCAAAATACGGCAAGGCCTGAAACTCCGGCTGCTGAGCCTTGAAGCCGGTGGTGTTCGCATTGGCCAAGTTGTTGGTCGCCGCGGTCATCCGATCCATCGTCGCGGTGAGTCCTGACATCGCCAGGTAAATCGCCTGCTGGCTCATGGCGCGTGCCCGCTCTTTCCCCTATCGCCTTATTGCAGCTGCAGCAGCTTTTGGACGTCTTGCTGATCGATGTTGATGCCCTGGACGTTGGCTTGATAGGCCTGCTGGGCAACGATCAGGCCAACCAGTTGCGTCGAAAGATCGACGTTTGAACCCTCGATCGCCCCGGATTCGAGCGTACCCAGTCCCGCCGTTCCGGGGGGGTTGACGGCCGCCGGCCCCGAGTCGGCCGATGCCAGCCAATTGTTGCCGGTAATCGCGGTTAATCCTTGCGGATTGCGGAAGCTCGCCAGCGCGATCGTGCCCATCACCTTGGTGGCGCCATTGGAGTATTGCGCGATAACGTTGCCGTTGCTCGCGATTTGGAGGCCCGAATACTGTCCGGCACCGTTACCGTTATTCGAAATCGAGGTGACCCCGAATGGCAGGTTGGATAGCGTCGTACCGGTAAAGCTTTGCGCGATGCTGAGCGGTGCCGCGCCGTTGGGGAGCGATGCCACCGAAATCGTGCCGCTGCCAGCGGTGAGCGTCCCCGAGCTGTTAAAAGTCAACGTCGCTCCGGCACCGGAGGATATCAGCGTGCCCGAAGTGCTCGAAAGGCCCCAATACGTCTGCCACTGCGGCGGCGAACCCGAACCGCTGACCTGAGTGAAATACGTGGTCAGCGTATTGGGCGTGCCCAGGCTGTCGTAAACCGTGGTCGTCGTGCTCTCGTCATAGCTAAGCGGATTGGTGATACTAAACGGGGTCGTGGTGGTGTCGATCTGCCGATCCGTCGACGGCAAATTCGCATCGACTGACAGTGTCGACGTCGCGGTCGGCGGAAGGTTCGTCTGGCTCACTTGGATTGGCCCCACGGGGCCGGTTGCCGCGCCGCTGCTCGCGCCGCTCACCGAGGTCGAATAGCCGAGCACCTGCGCGCCGCTGTCGTTGGTGAGAACGCCGTTCGAATCGAGGTGCAGCGCGCCGTTCCGGCTGTAGGCGATTCCCGAGGGGGTCTGCACTTCGAGGAAACCGTTTCCGTTGATCGCGATATCGAGCGGATTGCCGGTTTGCGTGATCGTGCCTTCGGTGAAGAGTTGCGAGAGGCTGCTGGTCATTACGCCCTGTCCGGGCGAGGCCCCACCCGACGCGCCCGACAGCGACGCACCATAGAGGTCGCTGAAATTCGGCGACGAGCTTTTGAAGCCGTTGGTCGCAACGTTGGCAATGTTGTTGCCGATCGTATCGAGGTTGGTCTGTGCCGCCTGCAGGCCGGTCAACCCTGTGGACAATGACATCGTCTTTTCCCCTATCGGCGGCTAAAACACTTGCTGGATGGCGCTCAGCGCCACCGGCGCCAAACCGCCGCCCAGGTCGAGCAACGGACCGCTTGTCCCACCGAGAACCACCGAAGTCACCGGGGCGACGGAATAGGGTGTCGCCGTCACCGTGGCCGCGCTGGACGCCGGTTTTGTACTGATCGCGTAGCTGTAGGTTCCAGCCGATGCGGCGCTGCCGCTCGCCGTCTGGCCGTTCCAGGTGAAGTTTTGATTGCCGGCGCCCATGGCGCCGAGATCGAGGACATTGACCAGCGCACCGCTGGCATCGGTGATGGTCACTTTGACATCCGACGCCGCGTTAGAAAGGCTGAACGCCCCCTGTGCGGTCCCGCCGCTGCCAAGCACCAGCGCATTCCCCGATACCGCGACGTTTTTGCCGATCAAGCCCGCCGCCTGCATTCCGCCGCCCGCACCGAGCGTTTGGTTGAGCGTTTGCACGCCGCTTGCGGTCGAGAACTGCGCGAGCTCAGCGGCAAAATCACTGGGATTTTGCGGATTGAGCGGGTTCTGGTTCTTGAGCTGTGTCGTCAGCAGCGTGAGGAAATCGCTCTCGGTGAGCATGCCCGAACTCGCCGTGGCGGCGGAATTCGGTAATTGCGTCCCCGTTGGCAGCGTCGTCACGGTCGGCGTCATCGTGCTCGCTGAAGTCATCGGCTAGCCTCCCGGGTCCGCCTAGATCTGCAGGGTGCGCAGGGCGAGCGTCTTGGCGACATTGAACGCCTCGAGGTTCGCCTGATAGTCTTGCTGGGCAGAGATCATGTTGACCATCTCGTCCACCGGGTTGACGTTGGGCATCTGGACGTAGCCCTTATCGTCGGCAAAGCTGTTGGTCGGGTCATAGACCGTGTGCGTCGGTGCGGCGCTTTCGACGATTGCCGCGACCCGCACCCCCTTCATGCCGACCGAGGTCGGATCGCTATCGTCGCCCTCGTGCAGCGAAGCGGCCTGAAACACCACCTCGCGGGCACGATAGGGTTGGCCGCCGGTGCTGACGGCGCTGTTGGCGTTGGCGACATTGCTCGCGGTCGCCGACAGCCGTTCCGCCTCGGCCGACATGCCTGAACCCGCGATGGACATCGTGGCGAACAGCGACATCGGCTAGCCCCCGTTCGACGACTGAGATCCCGACCCGGTGATCGCGATCATCAGCATGCGAAGGGTTTGCGAGGTAAAGGTCGCCGCTGCCTGGTATTGCACGGCGTTGTCCGCGGCGTTGACCTTCTCGTGATCGAGATCGACACTGTTGCCGTCAAGCGTGATTTCGTTGCCGGCCTGATACTTGACGAATTGCGGATCGATGTTGTCGGGATTGCTGACCGCTACATCCATCTGCCGCGGGTCGTCCACCAGCCAAAAGCGCTTGGGGCTGACGGGAGGCGAATTGGAGCCGGAGTCTCGCGCCGTTGCGGCATGCATCGCCCCGGCAAAATCGACATCCACGGCCTTGAATCCGGGCGTGCTGGCATTGGCGATGTCGGCCGCGAGGATTTCCTGACGGTACGCACGCAGCGCCAACACCTGACGAAAGAAATCAAGACCGGTATCCATCGCCACAGCCATTACCGGCGTCCTATTTTTTCTCGTCGACGATCGTTCACTGGCCCACCCACGAATACCGGTCCATGCCTTGCGATGTTTCACTCGGTCGCTGGAATTTCGCAACTTGCCGAAATTTCATTTTTTGTTATGATGAATAAACTTTTCGTCAAAGGCAAGGAAAAATTCGGATGACCCGTAAGTACAGGCGCAGCGTTATCGCCATCACAGGGGTCGCTGTCTTTCTTCTTGCGAAATCTAGTGGGTCATTGGCCGCCGAGATACAAGACCAAGCATCTATTCGTTCAGCAATAGAAGCAGCCGTTGCTCCGCGAGCGGCGGCAATGCATGACGGTCGAGGCGAAGTGGACGTCGGCGCCATTGACGCACGACTGCGTTTGCCCGCATGCGCAAATATCCGGGTCACGCTGCCGCCAAACAACGCAGCGCTGATGACCGCGAAAATTTCCTGCGACGCGCCAAACTGGACGCTCTACGTGCCGATCCACCTGCATGACTGGGTGGATGCGGTTATCGCGGCGGGAAATCTGCCGCCGAACACCAAACTGACTGGTGCGCTGCTGACCCGTGGACGCGCTGATGCACTTGCCGGTACGGGTGGTCTCATCACTGACCCTCGGCAAGCCGAGGGAAAGATCCTGCGCGTCGGGCTCATCGCGGGAGCCCCCATCCTCGCGCAGCAGTTGGAATTACCGATCTCAGTGCATCGCGGACAGCGGGTGATGCTGACGCTGACCGACCCGGATATGACTATTAAGACAACGGCGACCGCGCTCGACGATGGACGGGTCGGCGATACGATCACCGTCGAGAATACCGTCAGCCGGAAGACATTGCAGGCCACGGTAGCGCGCGACGGCGGCGTGGAGATCAAGTTTTGAAAAGTGGGACAGCCATGACGACGGGCGAACATCTCGGCGGCTTGCTCGATGAATTGCGCGACGTGCTGGAGCGCGAGCGGCAAGCGCTGCTCAGCGGTAACGCGGAGACAATCCGCACGGTCACCCACAAAAAAATGCTTGTCGCCAATTTGATCGAACAGGCGACGGGCGTAGCGGGGACGCCTCGCCCTGACGCCGCGATGCTCCAGCGGCTCGCCCGCTACAACCAGGAAAACGCGGTCATCTGCGGCGCGATGCTCCGCCACCTGACCGATGCCATCGACAGGCTCCGCCGGTATGACCCGCACCGTTCCTACCGGCCGGACGGAAGCGAACAAAGCCATTCCTCGCAACACGCGCTCGGTGCCGCCTGAAGCGGGTCCAGCCTTTACGCATTTCCGTTTTCCGTCACGTTCATACAAAAGCAACGCGGCGTGGCCATCCTCCGTTACGCATCAAATTCCGCGGGAGGCTCAAAGCGCCCGTCTCGCGGCAGTTGGGGCGCCGGCCTGCTGCTGTCGCGCGCCGCCTTGAGGCGGTAGACATAAGCGAGCACCTCGGCGACAGCCCTATAAAGCCCGGCCGGGATTTCATCGCCCAGATCGACAAAGCGGTTCATCGAACGCGCCAGCGGCGGCGCCTCGACGATCGCGACACCATGTTCCTCGGCGACGGCACGAATGCGCAATGCGACAAGCCCGGTGCCCTTAGCGACTAGTCGCGGTGCCCGCATGCGGTCCTCGCGGTAACTTAGCGCGGCAGCAAAATGCTCGGGGTTGACGACGACGACATCGGCCTTCGGCACCTCGCTCATCATCCGCGCGCGCGCCATCTTGGCTCGCAGCCCGCGGATCCGACGCCGAGTTTGCGGGCTGCCTTCCTGCTCCTTCTGCTCGTCCTTTACATCCTGTCGGCTCATCTTGAGCTGGTCGCGGTGCTGCCACAGCTGATAGGGCACCTCGAGCAATGTCACCGCCGCCAGCGTCGCCGCGAGGATGAAAAACACCTCATTCGCCAGCGCGGCGACATGAAGCGGCGCATAAGGCCAGTTTTCGGCGGCAATGTGCATGAAGTCACCGAGCCAGGACTTCAGCAGCCACGCGGCGACCACGCCGATGACAAAGAATTTGCCGATCGCCTTGATGATCTCGGCAAGCGCGGCGCGCGAAAACAACCGGCCGAACCCTTTCAGCGGGTCAATGCGGGTGAAGTCCGGTGTGAGCGGTACCGGCGTGATGATCCAACCGCCGATCATCAAATCGGCGGCAAAGGCGATCATCGCCAGAATCAGCATGAACGGCACCAGGATCATCAGCGCCGGCCGGGCGATTTCGCCCGCGGCGACGATCAGCCGCTCGGGTTCGCGCATCATCGCCGGCTGCAGCGCCAAGCCCATCCGCAACGAGGATGCCAACAACTCGATCAGCTTTCCTCCGGCCAACGACAGGATCCCGGCGCCGGCGATGAGCACCGCCGCTCCGGCGACGGCATGGGCGCGGACGACGGAGCCTTCTTCGCGGGCCTTTTGCAGCCGCCGCGGGGTTGCTTGTTCGGTACGATTTTCGGCGCCGGAGGTATCGCTCACGGCGCGGCTCCGGCGTGCAGCACGGTCGCTATCAGCGCCAGCCCGGTTTGAATGATATGCTCAACCGCGGGCACAAAAAACGGGACGAGGGCGATGACTGCCGCCATCCCCACCCACATAAAAAGCGAAAATCCCACCGACATGACATTGAATTGCGGCGCGACGCGCGACACGAAACCAACCGCGAGATGCGTCGCCAGCAGCACCGCGATGACCGGAAGCGCCAGCCACACGCCCATCTGAAACAGGACCGCGCCGGCTCGGGCGAGCGCCTGCCATCCTTCCGCGGTGATGCCGCTCCCCGCGGCGATCGGCACTACCGAAAAGCTCTTTACCAGCACGCCCAGCAACACGAGATGCCCGTTCAGCGCGACAAACAGCAGGAGCGCGACGAGGCTGAAGAAATTCCCCATCACCGGCACCTGAAACCCGCTCTGGAAGTCAAACAGGCTGGCGAAGCCGAACCCCATTTGCATCCCGACAAATTCGCCGGCCAGCATCATCGCCGAGAGGGTCAGCTGCATCGCGAAGCCGATCGCCAGCCCGACCAGTACCTGCTCGACGACAAGCGTTACCGTGGTCCAGGAAAGATCCAGCGGTGCCGATTGTTTCACGGTGCCCGCCACCGCCACGGCGACGACAAAAGCGAGCGCCACCTTGGCGCGCGCCGGGATCGACACCGAATTGAATGCCGGCGCCGCGCCAAACAGCGCGAGGATCCGCACAAACGGCCAGAAAAATTGCCCGATCCACCGCGTCAATTCGGCATCGGTGAAGCTCAGCACCGCGCGCGCTACTCGTGCAACACGATCGGCGACATCGCCGCCCGTTCGATATACGCGGTCAGCCGCGCACCCGCCCAGGACGCAACGAGGAACAGCACGAGCAGCACCGCAAAAAACCGCGGCACAAAGCTCAGTGTCAGATCGTTCATTCGCGTCGCCGCCTGGAAGATGCCGATCGCCAGGCTTGCCGCCACTGCCGCAAATAAAAACGGTGTCGACAGCAGCAAGACGAGGGTCATCATCTCTCGTGCCGCACCGACAATCTCGCCCGTGCTCATCGTAAAAACCCTTCGGCGAGCGACCCGATCACCAGCGTCCAGCCGTTGACCAGCACAAACAACGCTAGCTTCAGCGGCAGCGACACGCTGGTCGGCGACAGCAACATCATGCCGAGTGACATCATCACCGCCGCGACGACGATATCGATGACCAGAAACGGCAGGAAAACTAAAAAGCCGATCTGAAATCCGGTCTTCAGCTCGGAGGTGACAAAAGCCGGCACCAGCACCGAAAACGGCACATCCTGCGCGGTCGGATAGGTCTGCCCACCAGCCAGCTTCAAAAACAGCCCAAGATCGTCGCGCCGCGTCTGCTTGAGCATGAAATCGCGCAGTGGCACCTGCGCCTTGCCCAACGCTTCCTGGGTCGTGATCTTATTGTCTATGAGCGGCTGGATTGCATCGGTGCCGACGCGGCTGAACACAGGCCCCATCACGAACAAGGTCAAAAACAGCGCGAGGCCGATCAGCACCTGGTTGGGCGGCGTCTGGGTTAACCCCAGCGCCTGGCGCAGCAGCGACAGCACGATGATGATGCGGGTAAACGAGGTCATCGTCAGCAGCACCGCCGGCAGGAATACCAGCCCGGCCATCAGCAGCAAAAGCTGCACCGGCACCGTGTAGCTTTGCCCGCCATGCCCGTCGGGCTTCATGTCGAGCGCGCCAATACCGGCAGCATGCGCGGTGATCGCGCCTAGCGCGAGCATCGCCACCACGGCCGCCGCGACCGGAAAAAACCACCGCATCAGCCGCGCCATCGACCAACCGCCTTTTTGATTATCTCGCCAAAGCGGTCATCCGCGATGGCGGCGGGTAGCCGCTCGTCGAGCTCGCAGATCAGCGAGACCGCGGCCGAGCCAACGCCGACGACCAATTGCCGCGCGCCGATCTGGACGACGATAAGCCGCTCGCGCGGCCCGAGCGGCAGTGAGCGCAGGATCGTGCAGTCGCGCGCGCCCCCGAGGCCGATCCCCGGACGCATCCGGCGCATCGCCCATATGCCGCCCCACAGCAACAACACGATGACGCCCAAGGTCAGCGACAGCGAGCCGAGCCCGTCCGCGTCATAGGGCACAGTCAGCTCTCGCTTTCAGGGCCGTAGAAAAACTCCGGCGGGGAGAGGGAGAAGACCCGCACGAAAAAGGCGGAAGAGTGAAGCAGGGCAGCCGAACAGTCGCAGGAGCATCGTTCATTCGACGATCAGTGTCCCGAATAGGACATTCTGCACAAATTTGCCGTTCGGCGCGCCGGCAGTCAGCTTGGCGATACGGTCAGCACCGAGCACCCGGGTCGCGGTGTCGTTGAGGTGCTCGGTCATCGCCTTGCGCACCTTGTCGACCCCTGCAGGGTTTTGCAGGTCATCGCTCTTGAAGCCCAGCAATGTCTGGCGCATGGCATCCTGGAATTCAGGAAGAACCGCGGTGACCATTTCGCCCGCAGCCGAACGGGGCAACTGCAGGCTAACCCCCAGTTGGACAAAATGCGGCGTGCCGTTGCCATTCGGCATGCTGACGACAAACGGCTTGAGATCCATAAAGTAAGGCAACGGCGCCTCGACCTCTTTCGGTTCCTTCGCTCCGTGCGCGCCGCCAAGCAGGAAGAACCACGCCGCGAACCCGCCGCCGCCCAAAAGCAAGAGCGCAATGATCCCGATCAGCAGCCATTTCATAAGGGAGCTGCCGCCACGCGGCTCGCTGATGTCTAGGGCATCTTGGTCGATATCGGTCATCGCGCGAAAATTTCGCTTTCCGTCACGTCCCCGTCGTCGCTAAAGAGTCTTGTTGACCCGCTGGAGCAGGTCGTCGATTTCAGACTGACTGCGGCGCAGCGCGGTTGCAAACTCCCGCTCGGCCATCTTTTCGCTAAAAATTTCGTATGTGCGCTTTTCGCGCCGGATTTCGACCAGCTCGTCCCACTGCCGGGAGCAGGCTGCCTCGAGGCGGCCGACCTCGCCCTCCTGTCGCTTCACGACTTCCTCGATCTGGCCGATAAAGCCGAGATAGGCGATCGTCGACATCGCCGGCATTCCCTCGCTGAGCCCGTTGTTCAGCGTCGCCCGGTAGCGCTCGACGTGCTGCCGCAGCAGAGACAGTTTCAACAACGCTTCGGCGCACTGCGCCTTGAGACGCTGCCAACTCGCGACCGCGACGTCACTTCGCCGCGCGGTCACGCTGATCAGCTTGTGCAATGCCGCCATTGTCCCCCCACCCAAACAACGCAACTAAGCCACATCTCCGTTAACCAACAATTTCACCAAGCGCGGCGACGCTTTCCCCAAAGCGCACTGCGTTGGTCATGTCCTGGCACAAGAACCGGTTGATCGCCGGCTGCAGCGACACCGCGCGGTCGAGCTCGGCATCATTTCCCGGCCGATAACCGCCGATCGCGATCAGATCGCGGCTTTCCTCGAGCCGGCTGTAAAGATGCTTGAAGCGCTGCGCCGCGGTGATCTGCTCCGCCGGCACCACCGCCGACATCACTCGGCTCACCGACGCAGCGACATCAAGCGCCGGAAAATGACCGCGATCGGCGAGTTGGCGCGACAGCACGAGGTGGCCGTCGAGGATCGATCGCGCGGAATCGCCGACCGGGTCATTCGGATCGTCGCCCTCGACCAGCACCGTGTAGAACGCGGTGATGCTGCCGGTTCCCTTGGCGCCGTTGCCCGCGCGCTCGCACAACGAGGAAATGCGCCCGAACACTGAAGGCGGATAGCCGCGGCTCGCCGGGATCTCGCCGACGGCAAGACCGATTTCTCGCTGCGCCATCGCGAACCGGGTCAGCGAATCCATCAGCAGCAGTACCTCGTACCCCTGGTCACGAAAATATTCAGCGACCGCCGTCGCCCGATAGGCGCCATGCACTCGCCCCAATGCCGATTCGTTCGCCGGCGCAGCAACCACGACGGCTTTCGACAGCCCGCCAGGACCGAGAATGCGCTCGACAAATTCTTTGACCTCGCGACTACGCTCCCCGATCAACCCCACCACGACGATGTCGGCACTGGTGTAGCGCGCCATCATACCCAACAGCACACTCTTCCCCACGCCGCTTCCCGCGAACAATCCTAGGCGCGATCCGCGCCCCACCGTAAACAACGCATTTATTGAACGAACCCCGACATCTAGCGGCTCGTCAACGAGCGAGCGCGACATCGGGTTGAGGCTGCGCCCGAACAGCGGGACGCGCTCGGCATGGCGAATCTGTCCCTTGCCGTCGAGCGGCTGACCGCCGCCGTCGATGATCCGGCCAAGCAGTTCGGGACCGACCGCGACCTCCATTGTCCGTCCGGCGGGGATCACCCGCGCACCCGGGGCAAGGCCGTCGGCTTGTCCCTCGGCCATCAGCAGCACGCGGGCGCCGTCGAAACCGACGACTTCGGCCGCCATCAACCGGCCGGACTCACCCTCGACAAAGCAGCGCTCGCCAATCGCCACATGGATGCCGCGCGCTTCCATGACCAATCCGACCGTACGAACCAAACTACCATGCACCTTGACGCCACAGTCGCTGGACTGGAGCCGCGCCTGATAACGCTCGAGCCCGGAGACCAGGCGATCGGTCAGTGATGTTCCTACAAGCGACATCACCGCTCGGCCTCGCCATCAAACAGTGTCAGCATCACCGCGCGCCAGCGCGACGACAGCGTGAGGTTGACCTCGGACGCACCTTCGGTCATGCGTGGGTTCCAGCGGCGATCCTTGATTTGCCGATCTTCGCCATCCGCGACGATGAGCGCACCGCCCAGTTCGATGGTCTCGTCGGCAACGAGCATCGCGTTGCCATCATCGATTTCCGGCGCCAGCCGACGCACCAGTTCGAGGTCGTCCGGGTTGAGGAGAACGCGCGGCGCCCCCATGTCAATTGGTACCTTGGCGATCGCCTCGCGCACGAGCCGTACGAGAAATTCGTGCGAACGCTTGACCGTGTCGCCGATCACGCAACGCGCGACTTCGAGCGCCAACGCCGCGACCGCCTCCTCGACCGGCCGCTCCAACGCCGCGACCGGCATGCCGAGCTTGCCGATGATCGCCGCCATCTGCTTGACGACGTCCAGCATCTTGGCCTCTCCGGCCTTGGTGCCTTCGGCAAAACCCGAGGCGTAGCCTTGCTCGTGCCCTTCGGCGATGCCGCGTTGCAACCCTTCCTCATGCGCGCTCGCGCGCTCCGCGGCAATCGTCTCGGCCAATAATTCCGTGGGATCGGGCGCATCGGCGGGCGTATCGATGACGTCAACCGGCGGCGGCAAGGCGGGCACCGGCGGTGCCTCGTCTTTTCCCAGCATCGGGAACTGAAATGGCAGTATCGACACGCCCGCCAGATTGAGGCGCGTGCTCACCCCTTGCTCTCCTGAACCAGGAGGCCGCGCAGGTAGCTAACGACGAGCTTGCCCACCGCAAACGATAGCTGAAGGGCGGCGACAATGACCCAGGCGCCGACAAAATCAGACAGCAACCGCACGCCGACCGTCATCCCGTAACCCCAAACCGGCATCTCGTTCGGGTTGCCAAACCCCTGGTATTCGACAAACCAGTAGAGCGCGAGTCCGGCGGCGAGAAAGATCGGCCGCATTCCGCCGCCCTTGCTTCTGGGCGGGGCCGGTTTTGCCGGAGGTCTGGCAACGGTCTTGGCCATTGGTGGTGGTGATCTCGCCGGTGCCTAACGAGGAGATGCACCGGGTGTGGGCACCGCGGCCGTCGGTGGCGCGGGTTGCTCCGTACTCGGTGGTGGCAGCAGCGAGGTCGGTGGCTGGGTCGCCGCCGGCGAGGCCACGGCGGGCACCGGAATGGACGGCGCTGCCGGAGCGGAAGCTGAAGATGCAGCGACGACCGGCGGCGAAGACGCCGCCGTCGGCGCTACGGGGGTAGCGGTATGCGCTTGCGGCGTCACCGTAGCGGACGCTGGCGGCATGGCCGCTGGTGCCGGAGCCGGTTGCGATGAAGACGGTGACGCAGGCGACGTCGCGGTCGGCGGCACGCTGCCGATAAGTCGCGAGTGTGCCGGATCGTTTCCCTCCAAAGGCGACACCACGACGATCGAGACGCGGCGATTGGCGGCTCGTCCTTCCACCGTACCGTTGGTCGCCACTGGATGGTATTCGCCGAATCCGGCGCCCACCAGCAGCGTCGGGTCGATTCCCTGTGCAACAAACCGCTTGACCACGGAAATCGCGCGCGTTGCCGACAGATCCCAATTCGAATCGAACTGGGCATTGTGAATCGGCACGTTGTCGGTGAAACCGTTGACCTGAATCTGGTAGCGCAAATCAGCAAGAATTTTCGCAATTTGATCGATCAGCGGCAATGCCATTGGCATCAGATCAGCCTTGCCGCTGTTGAACAGCAGAGTCTCGTTAATGTCGATGACGACACCCAGCGACTGAAGGGTGACTTTGACCTGCCCCTTACGGATCAGCTCAGCGAGCGATTTGCTGAGCTTCTCGTAGGCCGTGTCGAGGTCCTTAACGCGTTGGGCAACTTCGTGTCGGAGCGCCGGGTTCTTCATCACCTGGGACTGGGTATCAGCGCCACCTCGCGGCAAAAACTGCCCCTGCTCGTTGGGATGATCGGGATCGCCCTTCGTCTGCTCCTGCCGCAGGGCCGGCGGCGCGTCTCTGACCATCACCTCGCGTGTAATAATGGGCAATTGCACCGGGTTAGGCATGTAGTCGAACGGGCCTTTTTCGGCAGCCGCATTCCCCTTGTCGGTGACCGTGGTGATTCGCCCTATGAAAGCGGTGTTCAACGATTCGGCCATCTGCTGGAACTTCGACGAGTTGACCGTCGACACCGCGTACATGACGACAAAGGTCGCCAGCAATAGCGTCACGAAATCGGCATACGAAATGATCCAACGCTCATGATTTGGCGGTTTTTCCGGTTCCATGCCCTTCATCAAGGTGCTCCGTTCTTCCTTGCGCTCGTTGTCATATTGGTCAATCAGCCCCGGCTGGGCTCGGGTTGGCAGGGGCCGCGTCCTCCGCCACCCCCTCGCCTCCTTCGCCGCCGCCATGTTCAAGGAAACTGCGCAACCTCATTTCGAGTTGGAGTGGGCTTTCAAGCACGGCGATGCCGATCATCCCCTCGGTGATCATTTCGAACCGCCGGACACGACGTTTGACGTGAAACTTGAGTTTCGAGGCAATCGGTAGAAACAGAAGGTTGGCGCTGCCGACCCCGTAAACGGTGGCGACAAATGCTGTCGCGATGCCCTCGCCGAGTTTTGATGGATCATCGAGATGCGCCATCACGGTGATGAGGCCCATCACCGCGCCCAGGATCCCGACCGTCGGCGCGTAACCCCCCATGGCCTCATACATTTCGGCTGCGAGCATTTCCTCATGCGAGCTGGTCACGATGTTGGATTCGAGCACGGTGCGTATTTGCGGCGCCTCGACGCCGTCGACGACAAGCCGCAAGGCCTGCTTGATGAACGGGTCGGTTTGTTGTTCGGCGACCGGATCGAGCGCGAGGACGAATTGATGCCGGGCTATCCGCAGCCAGTCGGTAAGTTGCCGTAGCAGTTCAGGCATGTCGTTGTTCGGCGGTAGGAACACCCACATGGCCATCTTCAGACCGCGCAGGAAGATGGAGAGCGGTGTTTGCAACAACACCGCAGCGAAGGTCCCCCCGAGCACGATAATCGCCGCCGAGAGTTGCAGCAGCGCGAAAAGATTGCCGCCGTCGAGCGTCATCGAGGTGCAAATCGCGCCAAGCCCCATCACGAGGCCGATGATGGATAAAAAGTCCACGGATTAGCCTCCCGGTCCGGGCCGCGTCACCGCCGCCTCGCCGCGCCAATCGGCCATGATGTCGCGCAGCATCAGCAGGGCGCGGCCGTGCACCCGGCTAACCGTCGATTTGTCGAGGTCGAGCACCGCGCCGACCTCTTCCATGTTGAGTTCCTGTTCGTAATAGAGCGACAAAACGAGCTTCTCGCGCTCGGGCAGCGCGGCGATCGCAGTGGCGAGGAAGGCCATCATCCGGCTGCGGTCGAGTTCGGCGTCCTGGTCATCCGCCGCCTGCAGCGGATCGTCGGCAGTTTCGTCGAGCGCATCGACGTCGAGCAGCCGAATGCCGGCGATTTCGACCAGCGCGGCATGATATTCGCCGAGCGCGATCCCCATCTGGGCAGCGATTTCGTCGTCCGTGCCATCACGGCCGAGGCGTTGTTTGACCGACTGCATGGCCTGGCTGGCGCTCTTGGCGAGCCGCACCGTGCGCACCGGTGCCCAGACCTGGCGCCGGGATTCATCGATCATCGCGTTGACGATCGAACGCTGCAGCGCGGGGTCCGTGGACGGCGGCAACCCGCCATGCCGGGCCAGCCGCAACACCGCGATCAGCCCCGCCTGGATCAGATCATCGAGTTGTACGTTTTCCGGCAAGCGGGCCTTCAGGCGCAGGGCCGACCGTTTGACGATAGGCACGAACTGGCGGATGAGTTCGGTCTCGTCGATCTGCGCCGAATAGCCCGCGCCGTAGCCACGGCGCGCGGCCGAGCCAGACAGCGCCGAGACAAAATCGGGATCGTCGGAGCCCCGCTCCAAGGTGTCGAGCTGCTGATCAATCGCCATCGCCTGGTCTTCCCGCCGGGCGGCCAAGCAGTTCGATGACCTTTATGCGCTTTTCGGGCGGGATCTCGGGATAGGCAAAAACCCAGACCCGCGGTTGCACCGGGCGCAGCAATTGCGCGGTCAGCTCGCGCAGTTCCGGGCGGGTAACCACGGCCGCCGCTCCCGTTGCGGGTTCCAGCCGTGCCGCCGCTGCCGCGGCTGTCGCGCGCAGTTCACCGGCGAGGCTCGGCTCGACGCCGAACGCGCCGGTTCCCGCGGATAGACGGACCGCTTCCTGCAGCAGGCGTTCGAGGTCGGGTTCGAGCGCCATGACCTTCAATTCGTCGACGGCGCCAAACACAGTCTGGACGATATAGCCGCCCAGCTTGACACGAACCATCTCGTGGAGCGTGCGCGGCTCCTGGCTGATGGCTGCGCCATCGATCATCGCGCCGACGATGGTCCGCAGGTCGCGTATCGGCACCTGTTCGGCGAGGAGGCCGTTCAGCACCGCATGCACTGCGTTCAGCGGCAACAGCTTTGGCGTCAGTTCGTCGACCAGCTTCGGAACCAGCTTGTTGAGATAAGCGAGAACAGCGTCTAGCTCTGTACGACCAAACAGAGTTTCGATGTGATCGCGGATGACCCGCTCGAAATGCGTGGCGACGACGACGGCGGCGTCAAACACCGTGTAGCCGGCGGCGCGCGCCTGATCGGCCGTCGCCGGCGTAATCCAATGCGCCGGCCGTCCGAATACCGGATCACGGGTCAATAAGCCCTGCACTTCGGTGAGGACCTTGCCGGAGGCCATCGCCAGCAGGCGGTCGGGGTGCACTTCCCCGGCGGCACGCTCGACGCCGTAGACGAGGACACGGTAACCGGTCGATTTAAGATCCGGATTGTCGCGCACATGGACGACCGGTACGAGAAATCCGAAGTCGCGTGAGACCTGCCGGCGGACCGCGCGCAGGCGGCGAAGCAGCCCGCCCTCACGATCCTTGCTCACCAGACCGACAAGCCGGTAGCCGACCTGAATTTCCAGCGGCTCGACCAATTCGACGACGCCGATGTCGATCTCGGTCGTTTCGGGCGGCGGCGGCTCCGGCGGGGCCTGCGCGACGCGCCGCTGTTCCTGGTTGATCCAACGTGCCGCGCCGGCGAGCAGTCCGGAGAATACCAGAAACGGTAGATGCGGCATGCCGGGCACCAGCCCGCACAGCCCGACGATGCCGGCGGCGAGCCACCAAGCCTTGGGGAAAATCGCCAGCTGCGTGACGATCTGCTTGCCCACATCATCGCCGGTCGTCACGCGGCTGACGATGATGCCCGCCGCTGAGGAGATGACAAGCGCGGGAATTTGCGCGACCAGCCCGTCGCCGATCGTCAACAGCGTATAGGTGCCGGCCGCCTCAGCAAGGCTCAAATCATGCTGCCAGACGCCGATGATCAGCCCACCGATCAGGTTGATGAACAGGATCAGCACCGCGGCGATAGCATCGCCACGGACGAACTTGCTGGCACCGTCCATCGCGCCGAAGAAATCCGCCTCGCGGCCGACTTCCTGGCGGCGGCGGGTCGCCTCCTCCTGGTTGATGAGACCGGCATTGAGATCGGCGTCGATCGCCATCTGCTTGCCGGGCATTCCGTCGAGCACAAAACGCGCGGCAACCTCAGCGATGCGGCCTGCACCCTTGGTGATGACGACAAAATTGATAATGACGAGGATCGCGAAAACGGCGATGCCAACCGCATAATTGCCGCCGATGACAAACGCGCCAAACGATTCGATGACCCGGCCGGCAGCCTCCGACCCCTGATAGCCGTCGAGCAGGATCACGCGCGCCGCTGCGACATTGAGCGACAAGCGCAACAGCGTCGTCATCAGCAGCAGTGTCGGGAAGGACGAGAAATCCGTCGGCTTCGCTGTGTAGAGCGAGGCCAGCAGGATCATCAGCCCAAAGCAGATATTAAACGTAAACAGAATGTCGAGGCCAAACGGCGGCAGCGGCACCACCACCATCGCCAGGATCAGGACAAACCCAACCGGTCCCGCCAGCGATGGCAGGTTCTGCCGAATGACCGCGAGGTTTAACCCGAGACGAGCGCCGGGGGACGCAGTCGGTGCGGCGGGAACGCTCACGACAGCATCCCGGGTAGTCCTGTCAGGATCGCTACGGTGAAATCTTCAAGCTGACGCAACAGCCACGGCCCGAGCAGCGCCAGCGCTACTCCGGTGCCAAGGAATTTCGGCACGAAGCTCAGCGTCGGTTCATTGATCTGGGTCACCGCGAGAAAAACGGCAACGACCACGCCAATGACAAGGATCACGGCCAGCACCGGGCCGGCGACGAAAAGAATCGTCAGCAACGCGCCTTGTGTCGCCTGCGACACCCCCATCATGCTTCGCTACCCCAACTTCGCTCAGTCGAGCCGCTTGACGCGTTCGGCCTGGCTGACCACTTCGACAAACCGCAAGCCGAGCTTTTCAGCATTGACCAAAACGACCTCGCCGCGGCCGATCAGCACGCCGTTGACACGAACATCGAGCGGCGTGCCGGGTCCGCGATCCAACTCGATGATCGACCCCCGCCCGAGGTTGACGACATCACGGATCGGCACCTCGGTGCGGCCGAGCTCCACCGAAAGGCTGACCGGCACGTCAAAGACCAGGTCAAGCCGCCCCGCGGGCACGCCGTCGGTGTCGGCGGCGGCACTCGAACCGGCGCCGTCAAATTCCGGTTCGAGCGCTGCGAAAGGCGATTCCGCGGGTGGGGCTGCCGCATCTGTCAGATCATCGATCTGAGGATCGTCGGCCATCAGCCGTCCTCCCTGGCGAACGACTGGCGCAGCGGCCTCAGGTTTTCAGGCGTCGGCGGCGTCAGCCGCTCTTCGACCAGAATTCCGAGCTTGCGGCCGTGTTGGCCCCATCGTCCGCGGAACAGGGGCACGCCATTGGCCTCGACGACGAGGCTTTCCTGCTGGTTGATCTCGAAGACAGCGCCGGGGCCAAGGCTGACGAGATCGCCCACGCTAATGTTAATTTTCCCCAGCTCGACATTGAGCGTGATCGGCGCCTGCTGCACCCCGCACAAAAGCGTCTCCGACCAGTGGCCTTCGCTACCGCCGGTATCGGCGGCAAGACCCGCCGCCAGCTGATCCTGCAGCGGTTCGACCGCAGCATACGGAATATAGGTCGCGATCATGCCTTTGCCTTGATCGACGGTGACCTCAAAGGTGCTTGCCATGATCGGGTCGTCGGCATGCGCGAAACCGGCGAATTGCGGATTGGTCTCGTGACGCAGCGGGCCGATTTCGAAATGGCCAAGGGGCTCCCAGGCGACGATTAATTGCTCCAACGCGGTGTCGACCACGCGGCGCATCGACTTCAGCTCGAACGCGGTGAAATCGCGATCAACGATAATCGGAAAACGGCCACTGCCACCAAAACGGCTCTCGACGAGTGAGATGACGAGCGGCACGTCGAACATCAGGACGACGGTCCCGCGCAAAGGCCGCATCGTAAACAGCGTCAGATAGGTCGGGCTATGGAGCGTCTCCATCAACGCTCGATGCTCGATCATCTTGACGCCGTTCGTGGTGATCGTGACGGCACGGCGCAGATGCTGCAGCAGGGCCGACCGCAAATAGCGCACAAACCGGTCGTTGATACGCTGCAGCGTCGGCTCCAGATTGGCCAGCCGCGCGCGTGCCGGACCACCCCCGGAAAGCAAGTCGTAGACGGGCCGCGCCACGATCTGATCGGCGACGTCAGACATAGATATTCAATCCTCCGGCGGACGGGAGCGCCGCCGCGGCGGTCGATAATGGCCGGGATCGCATCGCGGCGGTGGCACGCGGAGGCGCCGCAGATCGGTCGCCGGTTTGCTGCTGGGCACTGGACGCATCACCACCAACCCAGGCGCCGCTGAGATTGTAGCCGGCATCGCCAAGACTAACCTGAAGCTGCCCCAGGGCGGCGCTGATTGCGCTTTGCACCTGCGGTTGCGGCGATGTGAACCATGCAGCGACGTCGCGACCGGTCACCGCGACGCGAATCGTTAGATCGCCGAGCTCCGCCGGGTGCAACCGCAGCACCATCTCGCGCGATCCATCCGACGCCAACCGGACGAGATGTTCCGCGATTTGATCGGACATACCGCCAGCGGTTGTTGCGTCGACGGTCGCGGTCAAGCCCGCACCGGGCGCACCGGCCAGCGCACCGGCGGCATTGCCGCCGGCAGGCTGCACAAGCGTCGCGGCGGCGCCGTCGGGCGAAAGGCCGAGTGTCATCCCACCGCCGTGAGTTCTGGCATTCGTGGTGTCGTCGCCAAACACGAGACTTTGGGAGCCTGACTGCGCGAAGGCGGACGGCGCCAGGGGCGCCAACGTACCTCCATATGACATTGGGGACAGCCGAGCAGCGTCCAGCCGGGGCAACGTTTGCACCACCGGTCCCGCCATTGACGGACCGGCAATCGCAGACGCGGCGCCTGAAATCGCGTCGGGTGTATCGCCGCCAGCGGCGGAAGCGGTGACGGAAATGGGCGCTGCGCTCGGCGTTGACACGATAAGCGCCGCGAAATTGCCCGCGCTCGCGATGCCATTCGGTTCCATCACATGCTGCGGAGTCAGGTCGGCCGCGACCGCGATAAGCGGCGCACCTCCGACAACCGGCGGCGATCCGCCGGCGGCTGGCGGCTTTGGCAGCCCGGAAGCAATAACGACATCGCTGGTGCCGGTTACAGGCAACGGAGCCGGATCAATGGGATCACGCGCGTCGGCCGTATCGGTTGGTACGGTCGTGTGGTTCGAATCGGTTCGAACACTCCAACCGATGGGATCGATTGGAGCGCCCGCGCGCGCCGAATCGGCTTGAACTCTCGCACCGATCGAACCGGATGGAACTATCGCGCCGACCGAACCGCCAGGAGCGCCCTGCCTCGCAGCTCCGACAATCCGTGCACTAAAGACAGGTATCTGGCTTGGCGGCATGGCGCTAGCCGCGACGACCTGTTCGTCGCCATCGACCGGGGCGCCGCCTGCGAGAGACGTCGCGATTGCGCCTCCGTCGACATGATCAGGGGCTTGGCCAACGGTAGCGACGCTCGCGCCGGACGATGGTTGCGTCGCGGTCCCGAACATCGTCGCCTGCGCTGACGAAGTGGTGTCGGTGGCAGACCAAGTCGGCAAGCTTGAGACGTCGGCTCTTTCGGTCGCCGGCGAGATAGCATCGGCTGCGTCGAGGGCCGCCGGCTGCGACACCCACAAATTCCCGAGCGCGAAAAGGTTCGGCGCAACGAAACCGCCGGACGCATCCGCGAGCTGGCGTTTTCTTGACCCCGGCGCGGCGCCGGAACCATCACCGCCGCCACCACCAAGCAACACCGTCCCCGCATTGGGTGCCGCAGCGGCGGCGCCGAGGGCGAGCGCGAAGCCGGAGCCATCGTCCCCCGGCTCGGATCGGCTCCGATCGGCGCCGCCCTTCGGCGCGTCGACCGGGTTTCTGTGCTGGCTGATGCGGAGCGACGACATCGGCGGTTCAGCTCACCATGTCGCCGGAATCGGTCGGCAGAATGATCGTCCCTTCGCGTTCGAGACGCTGCGCGGTCGCGACGATTTCGCGTTTGGCCGCGTCGATCTCGGTGACGCGCATCGGACCGCGCGCGGAAATCTCCTCGCGCAGCATTTCCGCAGAGCGCTGCGACAGGTTGCGCATGACCTTGTCGAGCAGTTTCGCGTCGGCACCCTTGAGCGCGGACGAGAGCAGCTTCTGGTCGACCGAGCGCAGCAGCATCTGGAAGTTGCGGTCATCGAGGCGTAGCAGATCCTCGAACACGAACATGCTGTTCTCGATGGCCTGCGCCAGCTCCGGGTCGACCTCCTTGATCTGGTTGATAATGGTCTCGACTCGCGACGATTCGATGCGATTGAGGATTTTGGCGGCCATCCCGACGCCGCCGACATTGACGCGAACCTGCTGCGCCTCGCCGGCCAGCAGATCCTCGATCGATTCGTTGAGCTCGCGGATCGCCGCGGGCGGAATCGAATCAAGCGTCGCGAGTCGCGGAATCACCTGCTCGACCAGTTCCGGCGGCAGGTGCTGAATCAGCGCGTCAAGCTGTTCCGGCTCCATATAGGCGAAGATCATCGCCACGATCTGCGGGTGCTCGTTCTTGATCATCTCGGAGAGCACCCGCGGGTCCTGCAACTGCACCGCCTCGATGCCGGCAAAATAGTCGCCTTGCGTGAGACGCGCCGCGAGCCTTTGCGCCTTCTCGGGGCCGAGCGCGCGCTCCAGCACGTTGTGGACATAGGCCTCGGCGCCGATCCCGATCGAGGTCTCCTGCAGCATCGTGTCGACGAATTCCTGGTAGACGCGCGTGACCTCGGCCTTGGAGACGCTTTGGATACGCGCCATCGCCATCGACAGCAGATTTATTTCCAATTGGGTCATGTGCTTCATGACCTCCGCCGCGGCCTCCTCGCCGACCGACAGCATGACGACCGCCGCCTTTTCCAAGTCGGCGAGCCCAAGGGGAAGATCGTTAGGCTTGTCGAAGAGAGCTGCCTCGGTCACCGGCTATCCATCCTCTGATGACTTGAGCCGTACGCGCCGGATCATGGGTAACCAGCGTCTGCACGGTTTCGGCCTCGATGCTCAAAACGTCCTGCGGCTCGAAACGCGGGGGCGGCGGCGGGCGCAGCACAGCAGCCGCGGGGTCGACTTCAGTCGGCAAGGCGACGCGAATGGCCGCGCGCTTCGCGCTTGTCGCCGCGACGACCGCGGTGTGAGCGCCGGACACCCGGCGCAGGAGTGGGAAGAAGCCACCGAACAAGGCAAACAATCCGGCCGCGGCAAGCAGCGCATTTTGGCCCGCCGCGTCGACCCACGGTTCTTTCCACCACGGACCGGCGGAACCGCTCGCGACACCGTCAGCCGGCTCGAACGGCAGGTCGACAACCGTGACATGCGGGTTTTGACCGGCGCCGATCGCGGAGGTCACCAGCTTGGTAATTGATTGCAACCGCTCCGCCGGCAGCGAGCTACCGTTCGGGTTGTTGATCAACACCGCGACATTGATGCCGCGCAACGTCCAGGAAGGGTGTTCGAGAAACTGCACCGTCTTATCGAGGTCGAAATTCGTCGTCTTGTGGGTGTCCGACGGTGTCGGTTCGGCGGGCTTCGCAGGCGATGGGGTCGCCGCAGGCTGGCCAGGATTATTCGCAGCATTCGCCTGGGCCTGGTTCTGCTGCGGCTGTTCGGGCGGCGCCGTGGTTGGGGCCTCGGGTTTCTGGTTCGACAGCGCACCCGGAATGCCGATCGGCTTATCGCTATCCAGGCCGCGGATATGAACTGTTTCGTCCTGGCTCAGCACGTGGCTGTCGCCGTATCTGACGCGGCTTTCCTTGCTTTGCGAAAAATCGATATCCGCGTCTGACGAAATTCGAAAATTGCCGCGGCCGAGCACCGGCCCCAGCAGATCAGTGATCAGCCTTTCGTAACGCTGGTTGATCTCGCGGGTGAGTTCCAGTTGCTGCGGCGCCTGCATCGCGACGCCATCGCCTTGCGGGTTAAGAACGTTGCCGCTCTGATCGACAACCGTGACATGATCGCGTGCCAACCCCGGCACGCTCGACGCGACCAGGCCGACGATCCCGGTCACCTGCGCTGCTGTCAGTATCGTTGCCGGACGCAGCCGGACGAGCACCGACGCGCTCGGTTTCGGAGAATCGCCAAGAAAGCTGGTTTCCTTCGGCAGCGCGAGTGTCACCTTGGCCGAGATGACACCGTCGACCTCGCCGACGGTCCTGGAAAGCGCTGCCTCGACGCCGCGGATGTAATGAATCTGTTCGACAAAGGGGCTGACGCCGAGGCTCTCGTTATCGAGAATCGCCCATTCGTTGCTATCCTTCTTTACCGCCCCGCGCGCCGCCAGTTGCAGGCGCGCGCGGCCGACATCGGACGCTGGCACCTGGATGACTCGCCCGCCTTCGGTGATGCGAAATGGGATGTTGAGCTTTTGCAGTTCGGCGATAGCCCGGCCGCCTTCTTCGCCCGACAGGCCGGCATAGAGTACGGCGTAGCTCGACCCCCAAAACCACAGGGCCGCGACGGCAACGAGCGTCGCGGCCGCCGCGCCGCCGAAGATGATCGTCGCGCGCGAGCGATCGCTAAGGATCGGGCGCACCCGCTCCAGCAGGTTCTGGGGGTTGATGGCATCAAGAAACGCCACGTCTCACCCGCACCGTTCCTTAAACCTGCATATTCATGATGTTGGTGTATGCAGACACGACCTTGTCGCGAACACCCGAGGCCATCTGCAGCGCCAAGTTTGCCTGCTCCAAAGAAACCATCACGTCACTCAGCGGGATATCCTTGTCGCCGGCCGCGAAGGCCCGCGCGGTGGTATTGGCGCCGGCAATGGTCTGGTCGACGCTGCTGAGCGCGTTCCGTAAAGCCTGCGAGAAACTGACCGGCGCGGTCCCACCGTTTCCGGCAGCGTCAGGGGTGAGTTGTGCGGATGGCGGCGCAGTCGCAGCCCCGGCGAGCGAGGCGAGATCGGAAAGTGCCGACGCCATTGCGGCTACCGCTTCGATCATCTGACCGCCCTCGCCATGCGCGCCGAGTGATGCGCCAGCTGTCGCCGCTGCACGAGGAAGGCGAGGCGCGTCACCGCCTCCTCGGTTTCCAGTGACGTCTCGGTCAGTTCAGCCTGGATGCTGCAGCCGCCCGTGTCGTCAGGTATTGCGCTCGCCACTTGTCCATAAAGAATGATCGGCTCGGGAAAATTCGGATCGAAAAACAGCTTGATGCGCAGCCATTCGCCGACAGCGCATGGCCCCGCCGAATGCCAAGCCATCCGATCCATCCCAAGCTCAATATTGCAGACCGGCGGCAGCACGACGTCGCGATAGGCGAGACGTCCAAGCATCTCGATTGCGATGTCGAGTTTCAGGCGTAGCGGCGCCAATGCTTCGGTGAGCCGCTCATCAGCGGGCCGCTGGGCGACTTCGAGATCGACACCGTGCAATAGAATTCCGATAATTCCCGCGTTGCTCCACGCGACCTTGCCGCAATCCTCTCTGGTGGGCGCGGCATCGAGCGCTTCCCACGTCACCGGCAAGGCAAGTTTGCTCAAATATGTCGGACGATCCGACATGGCGTCTAAAAGGGCTCGCCAAGACGATGCGGCGCTCCACATTCCCTGCGTGCTGACAACGCCCCCTCCTTAACAACAAACAAAACGAAAACTTGACGAAAATACGAAATACTGAATTTCTTGGTATCACGCTCGCTGTCGTTTTGGCAAGCCTGGAAAGTGCTGGAGGAGCAGCAGGCCAATCCGAAATACGGCCCGGTCATGTTGTCGCAGTGGCGAGCGATAAGTTGTTTTCGTCGCCGGTGATCGACGATCGCGCGGGTTACAGTTCTTGGCGCGGAAGAGGCGGACGGCGCCGCGGAATATCTACCGCCGGCAACTCAAAAGCGGGGGTCGCGCGTTCCTGACCGAAAATTTCGGTGGGGGTGTTGTTCGACGGTCTCGCGTGGGTCCGGCCAATCGCCGCCGTAGCCTTTGCCGACAAAGGCGAGAAAGCCGCCATTGTCGATAGCGGCGGCGCACATCATGCCGAGCATGTTGACCGTACGACATACCGGGCAATTCGCCGACTTGGCGCGCTCCGAGTAAGTATTAAACATCCGAGTCGGTTCCATCCCCTTTTATTCACCGGGCACCCATGCAGATGCAAAGTATTTGATAGTTAATTGAGGAGCTTTGATGAGTTTCTATGTTGAATAAAAACTCATCGGCGTAATTCAACTTTTCCGAGAGAACGTTTAAATATATTTTCCGAGCGGCCGGTAAAATTTATCGGCGACAAACCCACGCCGTCGGCGTGCTGCCAAGATCTTGGCAGCGCCCCTAAGAAACGGATTTATATTACGATTTTCCGCGCGTTGCCGTCGACACGCCACGGTGCAAAGCAAGTCGCAACATCCTAGGGGCCAGTTCACCCCTAGGCGCCCCCACTCACAACATGGTAAATAAACGGTTACTTCGCAGCAAAAAATTCGCGCCGTTGCGGATAGCTGCTGGTTGAGTATGGCGCGGGAGGTGGAGCGGTCGCCGAAAGGTTGCCGGGCGGGTTATAGATGGCATCAATCAGCGGTTCGCAATTCGACGCAACAGCGAATGGTACGGGCCAGCCTGTCGACAATACCTACACATCTGATGGAACCGTTCCACCACCAGTGCCTGGCGTCTTCAATCTGGAGGTCTACAGCAGCGATCCCACGAATGCGCCGACCCAACCAGCCTTTGGCTACGACGGTCTTGTGATTCTTAGCAATATCGTCGACGGCGTGGCCGAAAAGATCACGCTGGCTGGCAGCGCATTCTCCATCACCGATTTGGGAAGCGGCAATGACACGATCGTGGCCATGGGCAGCGACGAAACCGTTGCCGGCAATCCCGATGGTTCTCCAGTAACGATCATCATCAGCGGGATTGACGATGTCGTCATTGGCGGCGGGCAAGACACGATCACCGTTTATGGGTTCGGCGATACGGTCAACGGTTTCGGCAACGATCTGGTCGCGGTTTACGGCACGGCTGATGTCATCAACCTAGGCTCCGGCGGCGATACAATCACCGTCAACGGCGACAATGACACAGTGAACCCCGGTTCTGGCGCCGACTTGATGGCGGTGACTGGCTGGCAGGATTCGGTGATGGGCGGGTCGGGGCCGGACACCATCACCGCGACCGGGAGTTACGACACGATTGCGGGAGGGGACGGCGCCGACACAATCACCGCGAACGGGCTGTTTGATTCAGTGGCGAGCGGTTCGGGCGCCGACCTGATCTACCTGACTGGCCTCGGCGATACGGCGATCGGTGGCACGGGGCCCGACACGATGACCGCTGTCGGAACGGACGAGGTAGTTGTCGTCGGCAGCGGCAGCGCATTGGTAAAGGTGACTGGGGTTAACGACTCGGTAAACGGCGGATCGGGCGCCGATACGATCAGCGTTTCCGGCCTAAGCGATACGGTCATCGGCGGAACCGGCCCAGAGACGATTACCGCGATCGGCACTTTCGATGTAATTCAGGCCGGCAGCGGAACGGACTCGATTACCGCGACAGGAGTTGCCGACACGGTCTATGGCGGCTCGGGACCAGACACGATCAACGTCTACGGCATCTACGATTCGGTGAGCGGCGGCAGCGGGCCCGAAACGATCAACGTCTATGGCAGCTACGATATCGTCGCAACCGGAACGGGTGCAGAAACCATCAATGTCTCCGGCAATTTCGATACGGTCGGGTTTGGCGCGCAGGGCGATACGACGACGGCGCTTGCCAACTTGACGGGACAAAACACGATGATCGTCGACGGTCCTAACACCTATAACGACACCGTCATGGGCTTCTCACAGGCGGCCGGCGACACCATTCACCTCACCGGCGGCCATACAGTGATGAACACCACGTCACAGAACGGCGGCCAGAATACCTTGATCACCCTGAACGATGGCTCGACGATCCTGCTTAAAGGCATCGCCAGCATCAGCCCAAGCTTCTTTAGCTGATCTTCCGCTGCGCGCGACGCTGTCCAAGGCTTGGTCGCGCTCTGGCGCCGCTCGTCCAGAGTGATCCGGGATCATTTTTTTTTGTATCCATACGGGAGTGGACTTGCATCGGGAAAATGGAGAGTTCCCCGATCAGTTAGGAGGGACCCGAAGATGCAGCAACGACGGTTTACGAAGGAGTTTGCGGCGGAAGCGGTGCGCCTGATGCAGACCAGCGGGCGAACGCAGCGCGAGATCGCCGGTGACTTGGGAATTGGGCTATCGACGCTGGTGCGTTGGATTGGGCGGAGCCGGGATCGGCGGACCGTGGATCCTTTGGCGGCGGCGAGTGACGTCACAGCCGAGCTGAGGCGGCTGCGCCGGGAGAACGGGATCCTTCGCCAGGATTTCGCGGGGAGCGGCCGGTGGTGCGCGGGGGTATTCCCCTCGAACCGCCGATAGACTATGTTCGCGCCCCGCGCCGCGGCGCACGGTGGGTGCATAGCTCAGTTGGTAGAGCAGCTGACTCTTAATCAGCGGGTCCAAGGTTCGAGTCCTTGTGCACCCACCATTAATCTCCTGATAATAAACGATATTTTGGATCGATACGGCGGGTCGGGTTATTTCGGATCGGATCAAATAACCCTTTTTGCCCTCTAGACGTTATGTCCCCCGGCTGAGGCTGGCGGCCCGCCCATTCGTGCAAAAGAGAAGCGAGGGTTGCTCGGGCAGGCCGAGCCGAGCCTCATGCACGGAGGGCGGGCCATGGGGGAGTATAGCGAAGCCTTTGTCGCTTTCGAT
>Ga0335085_10000731_pt1 | contig 84982 bp, 76 predicted proteins | sample Lox_Sample_45_FD_206712 | JGI IMG/M metagenome (GOLD analysis project Ga0335085, IMG submission 206712) | Soil microbial communities from Loxahatchee National Wildlife Refuge, Florida, United States - Lox_Sample_4.5 | ecosystem: Environmental > Terrestrial > Soil > Wetlands | place: USA... | reverse complement strand
TGAGCGGTTCGCCGCGCCAGCGCAGGAGTTCCTGCCAGAGGCGCAGCATCCGGTCGCGGATACGCTCCAGGGGGGCCAGCAGATCCTGCGAGCCGGCGAGCGCCTCTTCGAGAGAGTAGCCTAGTCCACTTAACTCCTCTTCGGTCAGCGGCAGCGGCTCCGCGTCCGGGCCGCCGGGGCGCCGTTCCGCCGCCAGCGCCTCGAGCATGCGGAAGATCTTCAAGGCTTCCAGGTCGCACTCCAGCCGCAGGCCCGCGATCCAGCGCCAGCTCAGCATGCCGAGGGCGTGCGCCAGCTTCTCCTCGGTCGCGTCCCGCGGATTGATTTCGCGGCGCCAGGCCTCCAGGTGCTGGTGATACTCCTCGGGTGTCGCGCCCACCAACCCCAGGGCGCGCTCCGGGTCGGCGACGTACCAGCCGTTGCGGAAGCAGGTGGCATAGCGCGGCGAGCGGTCGCGCTTTTTGGCGATTACGGCGAGCGTCAGATTGCGATGGCAGGCAAGGCGCCGCTTTTCCGTGGAGCGAAAGCGGATTTCGCGCGGCACGGCATTGGCGCGTTCCAAATTGGCACGGCACGCCGCCAGCACGCGATCGGTGACGGTGTATTTGCGTTTGGGACGCGGGGTGAAGTCAGCCGGGACGGGTTGAAGGTCGATCATGATGGGGCTCCTCGCTAGTGCGTCAGTTGGTCAGTGCGTCAGTAGGTCAGTTCCTCAGTCTGTCAGTGCCTCAGTTCTTCAGTTCGTCAGTTGGTCATTTCGTCAGTCCCAGTCAAAACCGCCTTACTAACCGGCTGACTTAGTGACCCACTGACGCACTGACTGACTGCCTTAGCACGTCTGTCTGGGACAGTGGGTAAGATTGAGACAGATGAGACAGATTTTTTACACGCTGTGAAATCATTAGCTTGGCCTGTGGAAAACTTCGAATGATGGCTGTCGGCCAACCGGTAAGGGCCGGTTGTCCGATATCAGTTCTCAGTTAAGCGGCAAGCCGCTCAAAGCGCCTGGACATCTTTCCGGGGTCCCTCCCTGCCCATTTGGGCGATGTCCGCCCCGCGGGCTAAATCCTAATCTGTAATTGCATTGCGGCCGCCGGAGCGGCGCGAGGAACGAGGAGGAAACGAAAATGTCAAATGAAGCAAGCACCTGGCGAGCGCTTTCGGGCGAATTCGCCGGTATCATGGAAACCGCCGGAGGCGCCGTGGTCGCAGTTCACGCGCGGCGGCGCATCCCCTCGAGCGGCGTCGGGTGGCAGCCTGGAATCATCGTGACGGCCGATCACGCGGTCGAGCGCGAGGAAGAGATCGCGATCACCCTGCCGGGAGGAACGCGCACGGCGGCGACGTTGGCCGGCCGCGATCCCAGCACCGATCTCGCGATTCTGAGGATCGAAGGGGCGAACCTGCCCGCGATCGAGACGGGTGACGCGTCCTCGGTCAAAGCGGGGCACTGGATTTTGGCTGCCGGACGGACGGCCGAAGGCGACGCGCGTGCCGGCCTGGCGATGATGGGCGTGGCAGGCGCCGCGTGGCGAACCTGGCGGGGCGGGGAACTGGACCGCGCGCTGCGGCTGGATCGCAATCTTCATCCCAACTTCTCGGGCGGACCCGCCCTGGATCACCAGGGGCGCGTGCTCGGAATCGTCACTTCGGGACTGTCGCGGTACGGCGCGGTGGTGATCCCATCCGCCACCGTGACACGCGTGGTCGCGGAGCTCGAGAAGCGGGGCCGCATCGGGCGTGGCTATCTCGGAATCGGCATGCACCCGGTGCGCCTGCCCCGCAAGCTGCACGCTGATTTCAAAACCGAGAGTGGTTTGCTGGTGATGAGCGTGGAACCGGACAGCCCGGCCGAACGGGCTGGCATAACGATCGGCGATGTGCTGGTGCAGCTTGACGGCAATCGGGTGAGCGGCGCCGAGGATGTGGCCGCCTACCTCGGGTCGGAACGTATCGGCAAGCCCGTCAAGGTGTTTATCATCCGCGGAGGCCAGGCGCAGGAGGCCGTGGTCACGGTGGGGGAGAGGCCGTAGGAGCAGGGGCGAGGGGCCAGGGCCAGGGACTAGGGGTCAGTGGAGTCAGACTCGCCACTTCCCACCTGCCCCTAACCCCCAACCCCTGATTCTGTGATTCGCGTATTGGTCTTAGCCAATTCGACCGCCGAACTCGCCGGACTGGAATCGCTGGTGCGGTCGGCCGAAGGCCTGGAACTCGCAGGAAGCTCGGTCGGACGCGGCGATCTCGGAGAGAAACTCGCGGAGGTCCACCCTGACGTCGTGCTCGAGAGCCCCAGCACGGTGCTGGCTGAGAGCTCCACGCTGGAGTCCGAGGCCCCGCTGCCCCCAACGGTCTGGCTCGTGCCCCGGTCCGACTTCGCGAACGCCTTGCAGGAAGTCCGGGAGTCTACGGTGCAGGGGGTACTGCCCGCGTGGGCGAGCGCTCGGGAGATCGCCGCGGCGATCGAGGCCGTGGCGCGCGGCCTCGTGGTGTTGCATCCCGAGGTGGCGATTTCTGTGGCCAGCCGGGAAGAGCAGCAAAGCCCGGCCGCGGCTTCGGGCCAGCAACTGTCGCCGCGCGAGAGCGAGATCCTCAATCTCCTGGCCTCGGGTCTCGGCAACAAGGAAGTCGCCTGGCGCCTGAAGATCTCCGAGCATACCGTCAAGTTTCACATCACATCCGTCTTTAACAAATTGGGCGTCTCGAGCCGCGCCGAGGCGGTAGCCGCTGGAATTCGGCGGGGGCTGATCAGCTTGTGAGAGGTGGCGAGTGCGAGTGACGAGTGACAAGAGATGGTGGTCCGTTGTCCGCCGGCCGGTTGAGCGGCAAAGCCGCTCAACCGACAACTGATAGCCGCTCAACTGACAACCGACAACTGACCCCTTGCGACGATACCTGACACCGACAACTGAGACTGACACCTGACAGCCATCCTTCCCTGTTCGCTCGTGGACACCGAAATTCACCAGCGAACACTCACAATCCGCTCCGGCGGTGCGTCTTGCGGCACAAATCATCCGCTGAGTGTTACATACAGTAACGGAGCTTTGGGGGATGAATTGCGATTGTCTCGACCTGTTCTGCGGAGGACACCGAATGCAGTCGTGCTCTTTCTAGCGGCGGTCTATGACCGCCGGTGTTTTCCTCGGTGGAACGGCCGGCGGTCACAGACCGCCGCTACAGCGGGCAGCGCAGGAGGCCGGTATGAAATCGATCTGGCAGGATGTGAGACATGGCGCGCGCGTGCTCGTCAAGAGCCCCGGATTCGCGGTGGCGGCGATCGTGGTGCTGGCCCTCGGCATCGGCGCCAATACCGCCATCTTCAGCGTCGTCAATGCCGCCTTGCTGCAGCCGCTGCCCTACAAAGACCCATCCCGGCTGGTGCAGATCTGGCATGTGCCGCCGGCTAAGAGCTTTCCTGGCATGACGGAGTTTTCTGTCTCGGCAGCCAACTACATCGATTGGGCGCGCCAGAACCACGTGTTCGACAAGACCGCGATCTACACCTTCGCAGGCTACGACATCAGCGGCGGCGGTAATCCCGAGTCGATTCTGGCCGGCGCGGTAGAGTCGAGCTTCTTCTCTGTCTTTGGAGTGCCTCCCATCCTCGGACGCACCTTTCTCCCCGGGGAAGACGAGGCCGGCCACGGCAAAGTGGCGGTGCTCAGCTACCGCTTCTGGAAGAGCCGCTTCGGCGGAAGCTTGAGCGTGGTCGGCCAGGAGATCAACCTCAACGGCGAGGCTTATACCGTGGTGGGCGTGATGGGCCCGAGGTTCAATCGTCCGGATGATGCGCTGATCTGGACGCCTCTCGGCTGGACCGAGAAGGAGCGCGCGATCCGCGGCGAGCACCACTACATGGTGGTGGCGCGGTTGCGGCCGGGCGTGAACGTGCCGGCGGCGCAGGCGGAGATGAACACGATCTCGAACCGGCTGGCCGCGCAGTATCCCGCCGACGACAACGGTTGGGGCGCCGTCGTGGTCCCGATGCGCGATCAACTGGTGGGCGACGTCCGCCCGGCGCTGCTGGTTCTGCTTGGCGCCGTGGCTTTCGTGCTGCTGATCGCGTGCGCCAACATTTCCAACCTGGTGCTCGCCCGGACCATGACGCGCCGCAAGGAAATGGCCATTCGCGCCGCGCTGGGCGCGAGCCGCGGACGAATCGTGCAACAGGCGCTGTCCGAAACCGTGATGCTCTCGCTCGCGGGCGGCGCCGTGGGCCTCGGCCTCGCGAGCCCCATGGTCCGCTTCATCTCCAACTATTTCGCCAATCAATTGCCGAAGGCGATCGAAATCAGGCTCGACGTGTGGGTGCTGGCGTTCACGCTGCTGATCTCCCTGATCGCAGGAATTCTGGCGGGGTACCTGCCCGCGCGGCGATTCACGAGGGTCAACCTGAACGACGTGCTGAAGCAGGGCCTGGGCCGGACCGATACTGGCTCGGGCGGGCACCTGAACGTTCTGATCGTCGCCGAGGTGGCGCTTTCGCTGACGCTGCTGGTGGGCGCCGGCCTCATGATCCGCAGCCTGTGGAAGCTGCGCAGCGTCGATCCCGGGCTCGATCCGCACAACGTCCTCACCATGACGGTCTCGGTCCCGCCGAAGAAGTTTCCCACGCCGGCGCAGCAAAGCGCATTTTTCGAACGCGTGCGCAGCGCGATCGCGGCGCTGCCGGGTATCGAGGCGGCCGGCGTGACCGACGATCTGCCGACCGAAGGAGGATCGACGCAGCCCATCCAGATCGAGGGCCGGCCGGTCGTCGCCATGGCGGATCAGCCGGAGGTGCCTGTTCGGGCGGTTGATCCGGGCTATTTTCCCACCATGCGCATCCCGCTCGTGCGCGGGCGCGTCTTCACGGCCGCCGACACGTTGGATTCGCATCCGGTGGCGGTGATCAGCCAGGCCCTGGCGAATCGCTTCTGGCCCGGCGGGAATGTGATCGGCCAGCACTTCACGCGGACCTTTTCTTCGCTCGGCCCGTGCGAAATCGTCGGCGTGGTGGGCAACATCAAGCAGAACGGGCTCGACGAGGTCGACCCGGCAGCGACGCTCTACCTGCCCGTCGCCCAGATGTCGCCGCCCGCCACGGGATTCGGGCAGTGGCGCTCCTTCCCGATGTCGCTCGTGGTGCGAACGGCGTCCGATCCTTCAGACGCGGCTACAGAGATCACCGCCGCCATCCACGGTGTCGATCCGACCGCGCCTGTGCTCGACGTCCGCACCATGGACAGTCTCTTCGCGGAATCGGTGGCGCAGCGCCGTTTGAACATGGTACTGCTGGCCGGTTTCGCCGGGCTGGCCTTGTTGCTGGCGGCGGTCGGGATCTACAGCGTGCTGGCCTACGCCGTGCGCCGGCGCGTGCGCGAGATCGGGCTGCGCATGGCGCTGGGAGCGCAGACGCGCGACGTCCTGGGCCTGGTGGTCGCCGACGGGCTCAAGCCCACACTGCTCGGCGTCGGGATCGGATGGTTGGCGTCGCTCGGGCTTAGCCGGGTAGTCGCGAACCTGGTCTTCGGCGTCAAAACCACCGATCCTGAGACTTTCGGCGCAGTCTCGGTTTTGCTCGCGCTGGTGGCGATCGTGGCCTGCATTCTGCCGGCCTATCGTGCCACCCAGGTTGAGCCGGTCAGGGCTCTGCACGATGAATGAGCCCGGGGTCCGTTATCCGACGCCCGTTGTCGTTTGGGCGGCAAAGCCGCTCAACTAACCAGGCATGGTCGCGGACAACTGACGATGGACCACAGCCGACAGAGCGTCATCCGCCCGAGGCCGCCGGCTCATCCGAAGAGCCGTTTTTTCCGCTGGTCGCGACCCGCCTTCCCTCGTTCAGATCGTGAACAAAGTGCTCGAGTCCGGTCTGGCCTTCCAACTCGGCCATCCTGGCGATCGCCTGACGCAGGTCGTCCTCAAAGCCCACCCAGATCGGGGCGCCATCGGCAAGCTTCTTAAATAGCGCGTATCTCTGCATCCTTAGGCCCTCCCCAAGACCTCTCTACCCGTCAGCGTAGCAAGCCCTGTTGGCTACGGGTTAACTCTTTAATGAATCTGCCGAATCTTTTGCATGACAACTAAGGCGATGATTAGGCCGGAGTTTTCTGACTGTTCCGTGACGAACGCGGTCGCGGGGGGGGGGCTTTTAAGGGCTCGAATCTTTTGCTTGCAATCTGTGATTCGGTTCCGATACGATTGCGTTACTTTTGCGCAACGTGAGGGAACATGGAGACGAGTTCACGGAAAGCACAGAAGACGGGCCTAACCCACTTCAAGGCACTGCTGCAGTCCAACGTCCCGCGGGGACGGAACGGAAAACACAAGGGGATTGTCACCACGATTCTGGGTGATCTCGACAATCTGAAAAAGGGCTCGGCGTTGCGAATCCCGTTGGCGGAACTGGCCGAGAGCAAGGCAAAAGTCCGCTCCGCGCTGAATCGCGCCACCCGGAAAAAGGGAAGGAACGTGGCCACCGCCAGCGACGGGGAGGCGCTTTACGTTTGGAACACCGGCGAGCCAGCGCCGGATGGTGCCAAGCGGTGATAAAGCATGTGGCGAGTGGCAAGCGGCTGGAAGTGTAGAGCCGGCCTTCAGGCCAGCATGCCGGGCTGAAGCCCGCCGCTGCAGCCGGTGACGAATATTCCGTATTCCCCGTTGCCTACACTAATCCTGTATATCTGTCGTAGCCCCGTAGGGGCGCAGTCCTGTAGCCCCGGGCGTAAGCCCGGGGACAGGCCCGTGCACTAAGTTTAGGAGGCCCGCTGCCGCCCCACGCGTGCGCGTCGGGGCGGGAGTGGCGATCAAAAGAGGAATTCAGACGACCTTCTGGTCCCACGGCTCCAACGGCGATCGCCGTGGGCTACAGGACTATGCCCCTAACGGGGCTGGTGTTTCCGGGTTAAAAAAGGAATGACGGGTAGCTGATCACCGACGTCCCTCGTCCGTGGTCCCTTATCACTGCTGTCCGTGCGGTACACCCATTCCTGATTTGCGCTCTCACCGCTGCCATTGACGCGCCGGAGCGCGTCCTCGACCACTGGATGTGAAGGCGCGAGGATGCACACCGGATCGGTTGCGGTCGCGTCGCCGGTGAGCAGAAAAGCCTGGCAGCGGCAGCCCCCGAAATCGCGCGCGCGTCGATCGCAGGCGCGGCAAGGCTCCGGCATCCAGCTCTCGCCGCGGAACCGATTGAGAGCCGGCGAGTCCTCCCAGATCGAGCGCAGCGACTGCTCTTTCACATTGGCAAATTCCAGGCCCGGAATCACCCCGGCGGCGTGGCAGGGAAGGGCGCGGCCCGCGGGATCGATCAGCATCTGCTGATGTCCCCAGCCGCTCATGCACGGCTTCGGGTACTTCGCGTAGTAGTCCGGCAGCACAAAGTCGATGCGCAGGCGGCCTTTCAGGCGAGCGCGCGCGGCTTCCACGGTATCGATCGATTGCCGCACCTGTTCGCGCGACGGCAGCAGGGCGTCGCGATTGCGAAGCGCCCAGCCGTAATACTGCACGTGAGCGATCTCCAGCCGCTGCGCTCCCGTACGTTCCGCGAAAGCGATCATTTCCGTAAGGCGGCCGAGGTTCCGCCGGTGCACCACCATGTTCAGCGTGAAGGCCACGCGCCGCCGGCGGATCATCTCCGCGATGCGGAGCTTGAGCGCATGGCTGCGCGTACCTGCGAATTCGTTGGCCGCGCCTTCCTCGACATCCTGAAAGCTGAGTTGAAGGTGATCGAGGCCGGCGCCGATCAGCGCGTCCAGACGGCGGTCGTCGAGGCCCACGCCTGAGGTGATCAGGTTCACGTACAGGTGGACGGAGCGGGCGGCCTCGACAAGTTCTTGCAAATCGGCGCGGGCCAGCGGTTCTCCTCCTGTGAGGTGCAGGTGGAGCGCGCCCATCCCGGCGGCCTGGCGAAAGACCGCGGTCCAATCGTCGGTGGAGAGTTCCGCGGCGCGGCGTTGCATGTCGAGCGGATTCGAGCAGTAGACGCAGTGCAACGGGCAGCGATGCGTGATCTCGGCGATGACGGCCTGGAGTTGGTGGCTCATCCGTATTCGAGCACTCCCCGATCGCGTAACTGCGCGAGCAGAGCGGCGGTGTCGGACTCGATCCGCGCCGTGTCTGCCGTGGGATAAAGCCGCTTCAACTCCTCGATGAGCGCGTCAAACGTGCGGGTGCCGTCGCAGAGTGCGATGATGGTGCGGGCCGGGCCTTTCGTCTGCATCGCCCCTTCCGGGATCAGCAGTACATCCTCCTGCCCGGGCACGCTGTTCAGGCGGCAGCCCGGAGCCAGCCTCAGGACGCGATCGCGCGCGAGTTCGCTCATCCGGCGCCGCCCTCCGCCGCAGGGCGAAACGCGCCCGGCGCGGGCCAGCCGGGTTCAACGTAAGCGAAGTAGATGGCATCAAGCTGGGCCCAGAGAATGTCGCACTTGGCACGCAGGGCCCCGATCGCGAGGTCCTGTTCAGCGCGCGTGGCGGCATGCTCGATCACCCATCCCAGCGCAAATTCCGCATCTTCGGGCGCCTGCGTCAGGCGAGCGTCGAAATAGGCCAGGCCGTGACTGAGCCACGGATAATGCTGCCGCAGCCGGTCGACGCGCAAGGCGATCAGGTCGCGCGAAAACAGTTCCGTCAGCGAAGAAGCGACCGCTTCGAGAAAGGTTGGGCGCGAGACGAGGTCCAAATAAGCATTCACCGCGTAACGCACGCCGGGAAGAATCTCCCGCTCCGAAATCACGCGCTCCCGATCGAGCCCCGTCGCCTGCGCGAGCTGAATCCATTTTTCGATGCCGCCCGGCCGGACGCCGTCCCCGTCGTGATCGACGATGCGCTTGCGCCAGGCGCGGCGAAACTCCGGGTCGGTGCTGCGCGAAAGAATGATGGAATCCTTGATGGGGATGATGCTCTGGTAGTAGTAGCGATTGAGCGCCCACGCCTGGAGCTGTCCGCGAGTGAGCTTGCCTTCGTGCATCAGCTTGTGAAACGGATGCTGGTGATGATAGCGCTCCTCGCCGATCGCGCGCAGGCTCGACTCGAGCGCGGCCGGCGTCAATTTCTCTTCGTCAGTCTTCACAGCAGTCACAGCGTGATCTCCATCCCGTCCCTTGCGATTTCCCACCCCGCCTCGCGCGCCGTTCGATGCTCGATGCTTTCTTCGTCCAGCACGGGATTCGTGTTGTTGATGTGAATGAAAATCTTGCGCGGCCGCCCGAGCCCCGCAAGCGCATCAATGCTGCCGCCGGATCCTGAAATCGGCAGGTGACCCATCTGCCGTGCGGTCCGGCCGAGCCCGGGAATGCGCGCCGGCTCGTCGTCGCTCCAGAAGGTGCCGTCGAAGAGCAGAACGTCAGAGTCCTGAAGCCGTTCGAGCAGCGAATCGCTGATGGAACCGACGCCGGGCAGATAGGCCAGCGCCTTTAGGGATTGTCCGCCCGATTCAGGCGTGATCCAGAGGCCAATCGCGGCCTCCGCGGGATCTGACTCCGCGCGTCGCGCCGCACTGACGTAGCCCGGGAGCGACGCCGCCAGCGGCAGCGCCTCCAGGCGCGCTCCTCCAGCCGCGAACGGCGAGTCGAGCGGGATGTCCTGCCAGCACGCCTGTCCCGCGAATCGCTTTAGCACGCCGAAGAGACTGTTGTCCTCGGTGAGAACTCTGCGAACTGAGGCAGTGGCGTGGATGCGAAAGGAGTGAAACTCGCGCAGAAGCAGAAGACCGAGCGCTTGGTCGAGTTCGGCGCCCGTCAGGATCACGTCGGAAATGGGCGAGTGGCGATTCGCGCCTTGGGGCCAGAGCTCAGGCGTCGCTTCAATCTGGGATCGCAAGTCCGGTGAAGCGTTCAGCAGAGTCCAGTTGTTGGACTGACCTTCCCAAGCCAACTGCAATTGGGTCCGCGCGAGGCCGGCGAATCGTCCGTCGCGCAAGCGGCGGCAATTCGAACAGGCGCAGTTCCATTGCGGGAAGCCACCACCGGCCGCGCTGCCCAGAACTTTTACACGCATGACTCAGAAACCGGGGACGGGAATATAGCGGGCGGGCAAAGCCGAGGCGATCGGTGTTAACGCCGGACGCCACAAAGCCTCTCTGCATTGAGACGGACAAATGCGGAGATCCTTCGTCGCCTCGCGGCTCCTCAGGATAGCAGCCAGCACAGGTATCTGGCGTTTTAGAATTCTTCGCCGCTGCTGTAGGTGTTGATCTCGCAGCTCAGGCTGATCTCTTCAACTTGCGGCGTTTCCCACGTCATAGGTTCACCCTTCCTTACGTAGCGTCTCACAACCCTTAGCTATACTAGCAGGGGAGACGGCATGCTCGCAAGCTGGGATTCCAGGAGATAGTGGTATCATTTGGGCATCGTCATTCCCGCGCAAGCGGGAATCCACTTAGGGGGCGCGCTATCTTAAGGATCTTCCCAATGGATTCCCGCTTGCGCGGGAATGACGATGCCACGGCGGGAGCCGCTCCCGGCCCATGGGCGCGCGGATTCGGCCGAATTCCCACCTTTCGGGCCCTCCAAGAGAAAAACTTCAGGCGCTTGTGGATTGCGCTGACGGTGTCGGCTGTCGGCACCTGGATGCAGATCGTTGCCCTGGGCCTGCTGGTGCTCGATCTCACCCACGGTTCGGCGCTGGCGCTGGGGGCCGTATCGCTGGCCCAGGCGGTCTCGTTCCTCATCTTCGCCCCTGTCGGTGGAACGATCGCCGATCGACTGGATCGTCGTCGCCTGCTGCTCTGCACACAGACCGTCATGCTGGCGCTCGCCGCGCTCCTTGGCGTCCTCAGCGCCAGTCATGCGATCCGCTTCTGGATGATTCCCATCGTTGCCTTCCTGAGCAGCGCCACCCTGAGCTTCGACCAGCCGGCGCGAAACGCGCTCATGGCGTCGCTGGTGTCCAGGGAAAATCTCATGAACGCCATGGCGCTGCAATCTGCCGTGTTCAACGGCGCTTCCATCGTCGGACCGGCGCTGGCCGGAGTTGCCCTGAGCCGGATCGGATACGCCGGCAATTTTTTTCTGAACGGGGCGAGTTACCTGGCGGTGCTGGCCGTGCTGACGCTGATGCGCACTCCGGACTTTGACGGCGTGTCGACGGTTCCCGCACGCTGGTTCGATTCATTCCGCGAGTCGATCCGGCACATCCGGCGCGACGCTATCCTGCCGCCCATGGTCCTTGCCTACGGCGCACTGCTGTTTTTCGGACCATCGGCGGCCATGATGCTGCCGTTCTTCGCCCGGCAGGTAATCCACACCGGTCCGGCGCAGCTTGGCGTGCTATTCTCGGCTGTCGGAGTCGGCGCGGTCTGCGGCGCGCTGATCGTCGCTTCCCTGGGCGATTTCTCACGCAAGGGACTGCTGGTTGTCGGATCGACGCTGACGTGTGCGGCGGCGCTGGCCACGTTCGGCCTGAGCAGCAGTCTGCACGTTTCCGTGCCGGCGCTATTTATCCTGGGCGGGGCGCAGAACGCCGCCGGCGCAACCGCCATCACCTTGCTGCAAACGCGCGTCCCGCCGCACATGCGCGGCCGCGCCATGAGTCTGAACACGCTGCTGGTGATGTGCATCCGGCCGCTCGGCGACTTCCCCGTGGCCGCCTTGGTGGCTGGCCTGGGATTCCGGCACGCCGTCCTGCTCAGCGCGGCGATTGTCGCTATCGCGCCCCTGGCGCTGCTGCTGACGCACCCGGCGGTTCGGAGTTCATAGTCCAACCTGGTGGCGACCCAGTTTGACGTGGCACGGCCATCCTGTCGTGCCCATTCAGGGGCGCGACATCCCTGCCACGTCAAATTGGAGTCACTGCCTCCAATCTGATAGCCTGAGGGTGCTCGGTTGAACACGGTCGAGTTTACCGCGCTGGTGTGGGTTGGCTCGATGGTGGCCGGATTCCTCGGTGCGCTCACCGGCCTCGGCGGTGGCGTGGTCATCGTGCCGCTGCTGGTCCTGGCGCTTCACGTGAATATCCACTATGCGATGGGCGCTTCGCTGGTCTCCGTGATCGCCACCTCGTCCGGGGCCGCCGCGGCCTATCTGAAAGAGGGGTTTTCCAACATCCGGGTGGCCATGGTCCTCGAGATGGCCACCACTTGGGGCGCGATCTTCGGCGCGTTCATGGTGACGAAGTTCTCAACGCCGGGGATTGGCGTTATCTTTGGCGCGGTGCTGCTGGTCTCCGCCTACTTGAGCAGCCGCCCGCGAAAGCGCAGCGCCGAAGCGCCGGTGACGGGACCCGTGGCCCGCCTCCTGAGAATGGACGGATCCTTCCCGGAGGGGAGCGGAATGCGCCACTATCACGTGCGGCGCGTCCCGCTGGGATTCAGCATGATGTTTGTAGCCGGCACGCTCTCCGGATTGCTCGGCATCGGCTCCGGGGCCTTCAAGGTTCTGGCGATGGATCAGGCGATGGGCATCCCGTTCAAAGTCTCGACCACCACCAGCAACTTCATGATCGGCGTGACGGCCGCGGCCAGCGCCGGCGTCTACCTGCGGCACGGTTACATCGAGCCGGGCCTCGCGATGCCGGTCATGCTCGGCGTCCTGATGGGTTCGTTCGCCGGGACCAGGGTCCTGGTCGGCGCCCAGACGAATCGGCTCCGGCTGATTTTCGCTCTGGTGATCGTGGCGCTCGGCGCGGAGATGATTTACAACGGCCTGACCGGGAAACTTTGAGACTTCTGCAGTAGCGGCGTCTGTGACCGCCGGCTTTCCCCAGAATCACTCGGCGGTCATAGACCGCCGCTACAGCAGCGCGTCACCATATTCGGTAATTCTGCATGAGGAATGCTTTGACGATGACCACCGGAAAAAAATGGGGCGACGAGCAAATGGAGGTGATCCTTGCAAAGGTTTTGCTCGCCGGCGTCATAACCGCCGCTGTTGTCGTCCTGGTTGGCGCTATCGTCTACCTCCTTCGTCACGGGGAAGCGCCGCCGGATTACAACGTCTTCCGGGGAGAGTCGAGTCCGCTGCGAGGAATAAGGGGGATTCTGAGGGAAGTGGCCGCGGGGCGCGGCCGGGCCATAATCCAGCTTGGCCTCGTGCTGCTGATTGCCACTCCGGTCGCGCGCGTGGCGGTGTCGCTTGCGGGATTTGTGCGGGAGCGCGACAAGCTTTACTGCATTTTCACCTTGATCGTCCTGGCGACGCTGGTGCTGAGCCTGGCGGGATGGCACTTTTGAGTTTGGGGTTCGAAGTTCGGAGTTCGAAGTTCCCCTGAGTGCGGAGTCATCAGTTTCCGTTCTCGGTCCACACGCCGCGAAAGTCCGGACCGGCGGGTTTCGAGCTCCGATTTTCTAACTCCGAACCTCGAACTCCGAACTCCGAACTGAAATGGTTCCGTAACCTTCTCGACCTTTCCCCGTTATATCCTTTGAACGTGGCGTCCTGAGGGAGCAGCGTTGAAGACCGAAGAAGCTGACGAGCAGCTTCTGATCGAGGCGGCGCAGAAGAATCCCAGCCGCTTTGCGGAGCTTTACGAGGCGAACTTCGAACGCGTCTACGCTTACGTCGCGAGCCGGGTCCGCACTCGCGACGAGGCCGAGGACGTGACCGCGGACGTGTTTCACAAGGCGCTCGCGAACCTGCATCGTTTTGAGTGGCGAGGCGCTCCATTTGCGGCCTGGCTCTACCGGATTGCGGCCAACGCCATCGCCGATCGCGCCTCGCGAAATACACGCGAGCGTGAGCTGCCGCCGCCTGACGATCCGCCGGTCCACGACTCGGAGCTGGAACAGGTGGAACGTCACGCGCGGCTGTTTCGATTGGTGCGGAGCCTGCCGAAGGATCAGCACCGGGTGATCGAATTACGCTTTGCCGAGGAGATGAGCATCCGGGAGATTGCGGCGGTGTTGGGGCGCACGGAAGGAGCCGTGAAGCAGCTTCAATTCCGCGCGCTGGAGACGCTGCGGGCGCGGTGGGCGCGCGAAACAGGGGGGGCTCATGCCTAAGCGCTCTTTGAGCGGGCAGCTTGATGCCGCCCTCGACGCCATGCTCGGCCGTGAACGTACGGCGGCGGGCGGCGAAGAACCTGAGACGAATCCGGAGGCCCGGCGATTCTACGGGCCGTCCGAACCGCGTAAGTCGCAGGGCTTGGACGCTGAGGGCGCGCTTCCAGAACGAATTGAGAATCTGGTGGCGATGGCTCAGCTCTTGAGCGATCTGCCCCGTGAGGATTTTCTGACAAATCTTAAAGCAGAACTTGAAAGGAGAGCTATCATGTCAGGCACAGCAAAGCCAGCCTTGGAAAAATCCGCCGTGCGACCGATTCCGGAGGGCTACCAAACTGCGACCCCCTATCTGACGGTCAAGGGCGCGGCTCGCGCCATCGAGTTTTATAAGAAGGCGTTCGGCGCCACTGAAATAACGCGGTTGCGCATGCCGGACGGAACCATCGGGCATGCCGAAATTCAGATCGGCGATTCACAGATTATGCTGTCCGACGAATTTCCGGAGTTCGGCGCCTTGAGTCCGGAATCGCTCGCCGGCTCGCCGGTGATCATCCATCTCTATGTCGAAAACACGGACACGCTGATGGCGCAGGCGGCAGCGGCGGGCGCAACGATCACCGCGCCGGCGGTCGATCACGACTACGGCGAGCGTTCGGGGTCGCTGACCGATCCCTTCGGACACAAGTGGTCGATCTCGACGCATCTGGAGTCGCTGACGTTCGAGCAGTACATGCAGCGCCATGCGGCCGGAACGCTGCCGGGCGCCGGACACGCCGCGCGCCCGCGGCAATCGGAGGGCTTCGTCCGGCCGGGGTTCCACACCGCCGGCGTATACCTGACGGTCAGCGACGGAGCGCAGGCGCTCGAGTTCTACAAAAAGGCCTTTGGAGCTGTCGAAGACGAGTCCATGCGCTTCGTTGATCCTAGCGGCCGGATTGCGCATTCCGAGATCACCGTGGGCGACTCGGGCATCATGATCAGTGGCGAAACCGCGGAGTACAACCGGTACGGGCCGCGCCACTTCGGCGGCACACCGGTCAGGATCCACCTCTATGTTGAGGACGTGGACGCGCTCGCGGCGCAGGCGGTCGCCGCCGGAGCGAAGGTCGTCCGGCCGGTGCAAGACCAGTTCTACGGGTACCGCAGCGGTCAGTTGGAAGATCCCTTCGGGCACGTTTGGAATCTTTCGAGCCGCATCGAGGATCTCTCGCCCGAGGAAATCGAGCGGCGCGCGGCGGCATTCATGAGTGGCCAGGCGGCGGGCTCGCAGCCGGCGCAGGAGGCTGAAGGCGGGCATATTCCCGGCCTGCGCGAGGGTTTCACCGCCGTCACGCCATACTTGACCGTCCGGCGCGGCGAAGACCTGATCAATTTTGTGAAGACGGTGCTCGGGGCCGAGGAGGTTCATCGGTCGACCGGAGGCTCGGCAGGAGGCTTACACGTCGAGGCTCGGATCGGCAACTCGATGGTGATGATCGGATCCGCCCCGACCGTCGAGGAAAAGCCGGCGGCGCTTCACGTTTACGTGGCCGATGTCGATGCGGCCTATCGCAAAGCGCTCGAGGTTGGCGCCACTTCGCTGGGCGAGCCCACCGATCAATCGTACGGCGAGCGCGGCGCGAGCGTGGTCGACGTGTCGGGCAATCACTGGTACCTGGCGCGCAGCCTTTCGGGGTCACCCGTGCCGGAAGGCCTGCGCAACGTCACGCCCTATTTCCATCCGCGCAGCGCGGCCCGGATGATCGATTTCCTGAAGCAGGCCTTTAAGGCCGAGGAGGTGGCGCGTTACCAGGATGACGCCGGCAGAATTATGCACGCCCGGGTGACGATCGACGGGGCCGCCATCGAGATGGGAGAGCCTCAAGGCCCGTATCAGCCGATTCCGATGGCCATTTATTTGTATGTGCCGGACGTGGACGCGACGTATCAGCGCGCGCTCAATGCCGGCGCGACCTCGAAGCTCGCGCCAACCGATCAACCTTATGGCGATCGCAACGCCTACGTCGAGGATCCGCAGGGCCATACATGGTATATCGCCACCCCGAAGAGGGACGCGACCGCTTAAGGACAACTAGCGAGAAATGTGATGACGCCTGCCGTAGCGGCGGTCTGTGACCGCCGACCTTACCAGGAACAACGCCGGCGGCCGCAGACCGCCGCTACAGCAAGGAGGCAGCATGACTCCCGATCAGTTTCGGCGGCTGGCCCTGAGTTTGCCGGAAACGTCAGAGAGCGCCCACATGGCGCACCCCGACTTTCGCGTGGGTGGCAAGATCTTCGCCACTCTCAGCTATCCCGACGAAAGCTGGGCCATGGTGAGTCTCACGCCGGAACAGCAGGACGAACTGGTGCGAGCCGAGCCGGACACCTTCGCGCCGGTTAAGGGTGGATGGGGCCGTAAGGGAGCCACGAATGTGCGATTGAAGAAAGCGAAAAAGAGAATTGTGCAGCAGGCGCTCGCCGCGGCATGGTCGAATCGCGCGCCGAGAGGGAGATCGGCCGGCAAGATCTAGTTGTAGGCTCGTTAAGGAGCCCAGCGTTCGAGCGAAAACCCGACTGGGGGGTGGGGTAGGGGGGGACAAAAATAGTTAAATTACCAAACGAAGCCGTCAGGTTATTGAAAATAAGAGATCTAATTCTCAAGGTCGGTGAAATTTCACCTCTGCACGGCCTCCATGGCCAGAGCGATAGCCCCCAGGACGCCCGCATTGTCGCCCAGACCCGGCGGCACGACGTAAGTGTCGATGTCCCGCACGATCTCCGGCGCCTGGATGTATTGGTTCAGTAGCTCCAGCGTGCGGCGTCGCACCCGGGGAAACAGGCTCGCGTTCCTCATCACCCCTCCGCCCAGGATGATTCGCTGTGGCGATAGTGCACAGACCAGGTTGTGGACGCCGAGCGCAAGATAATGCGCCTCCAAGTCCCAGGCCGGATGATCGGCGGGCAGTTGCTGGCCCTTGCCGCCCCATCGAGCTTCAATCGTAGGGCCGGCGGCGAGTCCCTCCCAGCAGTCACCATGGAACGGGCATGCGCCGGGAAAGGGATCGGCGTTGAGGTCGTGCGCGATCCGCATGTGGCCCATCTCCGGGTGCAGCACCCCGTGCAGGCGCTGGCCGCCCGCCATGCCGCCGCCGCCGATGCCGGTTCCAACCGTCACGTAGACAAACGTGTCGAGTCCAACCGCCGCTCCCCAGCGCCCCTCGCCGAGGGCCGCCGCGTTCACGTCCGTATCAAAGGCCACGGGCAGCCCGAAGACTTGTCGAACGGGGCCCGCCAGGTCGACGTTGCGCCATCCCTCTTTGGGCGTCGAGGTGATCGAGCCCCAGTGCGGCGACGCCGGATTCAAGTCGATGGGGCCGAATGACGCGATACCAATCGCCGCCAGCGCATCGCGCCGGCGATGCTCCTCGAGGAATGCCAGCGCACGATCTATAGTTTCGTCCGGTGACGTGGTGGGGAATTCGGTTCGCGCCGTGAGAACTCCGCCGCTTGTGCCTACGGCGCAGACGAACTTGGTGCCGCCGGCTTCAATTCCGCCAAACAGAGGCTCAGTGTTCATGCGTCCCTTTCAGTAGTTGGTCAAGTTGGCGTTTGGGCCGCCCTTGGCACTCGTCATTCCCAGGGCGACCGTCAAACGACACGGTACCACTCACCAAACCAGGTTTACAAAGCGAAGCTTGCCCGCGATAATCTTCCTGACCTCCCATGGCTGACTTTTCCACGCCCTTGATGCGCCAGTACAGCGCCATCAAGGCGCGACACCCGAATGCGTTGCTGCTCTTCCGGCTCGGCGACTTCTACGAGCTTTTCTTCGAAGACGCTGTGGTCGCGTCGCGCGAGTTGCAGATCACGCTGACCGCGCGCAACAAGGAAAAAGGCGAGCCGATTCCGATGTGCGGCGTGCCCTACCATGCCGCCGAGGGCTACATCGCCAAGCTGATCCGCAAAGGGTTTCGTGTTGCCATCTGCGACCAGATGGAGGAGCCGCAGGCCGCGAAAAAACTGGTCAATCGCGAGGTCACGCGGGTGGTATCGCCCGGCACCGCCATCGACTCGCAGGTGCTCGAGCCGCGTGCGAACAATTACCTGGCAGCGGCCGCCGCGCGTCACGGGAACATCGGCCTCGCGCTCGCGGATCTCTCCACCGGCGACTTTCGCGCCACCGAATTCAGCGGATCGGAATCGGCGAGCAGGCTGGCCGAAGAGTTGTCGCGCCTCGCACCTAGCGAAATGTTGATCCCGTCTTCGCAGGCGCTTTCGCCGCCCGCGGGACTGAACCTGCAGCCTTCGTTCGTCCCGCGGTCACCCCAGAATCCCGACGGGCCGCGCTTCACCGAAACGGCGGTCGAGGATTGGGTTTTCTCGGAAGAATACGGTGGGCGTCTCCTGCGCGATCACTTCAGGGTCTCGTCGCTAGCGGGCTACGGTCTCGACGATCATCCGCTGGCCGTGGCTGCGGCGGGCGCCATTCTCCACTACGTCCGCGAGACGCAGCGCGGGTCGCTCGCGCATCTGGACGGAATCCGCTTCTACGAGCAGCGTGACTCGCTGATTCTCGACTCCTCCACCCTGAGGAACTTGGAACTCGTCGAGCCGCTGTTCGCGGGCTCGCGCGACTCGACCGTGCTCGCGACGCTTGACGAATGCGTCACGCCGCTCGGCGCGCGACAGCTCAAGCAATGGATGCTGCGACCGTCGATCGACCCGCGGGAAATCGAGTCTCGTTGGGACGCCGTCGCTGACCTCCGGGCGCCTGCCATCGAGCGCGAGGAACTGCGCAAGACGCTCGGCCGCATTCAGGATCTGGAGCGATTGCTCAGCAAAGTCACGCTGGAGACGGCGAACGCGCGGGACCTGCTGGCGCTCAAGCTGTCGCTGGCGCAATTGCCCGCCCTGCGGCGGCAGGTGTCGGTGTTCAGCGCAGCGCGGCTCGCCGAACTTCACGGAAATCTGGATGAGCTTAGCGATGTGCACGCGCTGCTCGAAAGCTCCATTCATCCCGAACCGCCGGCGCTGCTGACCGAGGGTAACCTGTTGCGGCGCGGCTACAATCCTCAGCTCGACGAGCTGCGGGCGATCAGCCAGACGAGCCGGCAACGGGTGGCGGCCATCGAGTCGCGCGAGCGCGAGCGCAGCCGGATCGGGTCGCTGAAAGTGCGCTTCAACAGCGTCTTCGGATACTACATCGAAGTCTCGAAGCCCAATCTGGCGCTGGTTCCCGCCGATTATGAGCGCAAGCAGACGCTGGTGAACGCCGAGCGCTTTACCACGCCTGAATTGAAGGAGCTCGAGGCCAAGATCCTGACCGCCGAGGAGCGCTCGCAGACGCTGGAGCTCGAGCTGTTCCGCGAGATCCGGCGCCGGGTTGCCGCCGAAGCCCCGCGCATCCGGCGGAGCGCGCGAGCCTTGGCCGAGATCGATGTCCTGGCGTGCTTCGCGCGTCTCGCGGCCGAGCGCAATTATCATCGTCCGGAGATCGCCGCCGAGGGCACGTTTGAAATTCTGCAAGGACGCCATCCGGTCATCGAGCGGCTTATCGCCCCTGGTGAAGGCGGCGGCTTCATTCCGAACGACGTGTATCTGAATGCGGGGAGCGACCGAATCCTGATCATCACCGGGCCGAACATGGGCGGCAAGTCAACCTATCTGCGCCAGGCAGCCCTGATCGCGCTGATGGCGCAAATGGGTTCGTTCGTGCCGGCCGAACGCGCGCGCCTGCCCCTACTCGATCGTATCTTCACGCGCATTGGAGCATCGGACAACCTGGCCCGCGGCCGGTCCACCTTCATGGTGGAGATGACCGAGGCCGCGAGCATCCTGAACACGGCCACCGATCGGAGCCTGGTATTGCTCGACGAAGTCGGACGCGGGACAGCGACCTTCGACGGCCTTGCCATCGCCTGGGCGGTGGTGGAACACCTGGAATCTCGTACCCGCGCCAAGACGCTTTTCGCCACGCACTATCATGAGCTGACGGACCTCGCGGAACTGCTGCCGGGCGTGAAGAACTACCACGTTTCGGTGAAGGAATCCGGTTCAAACATCGTGTTCCTGCGCAAGGTGGAGCCCGGCAGCGCCGACAAAAGCTATGGCGTGGAAGTGGCGCGTCTCGCGGGATTGCCCCCGGCGGTCATCGAACGCGCCCGCGAGATCCTGGCGCAGCACGAGCGTAGCGAGCACACGCTGAGCGAACAACTGGCGGCCGAAACCTCGCGGCCGGATGGCGAGGCCGCGAAGCCTCGAGATCGGTCGCCGGTGCAGTTGACCATCTTTACTCCGCTCAACGCCGACATCGTGCGGGCGATCGAGGAAGCGGACCTGGACAACATGAAGCCGCTGGAAGCCCTGAATCTGCTCGCAGAATTGAAGAGACAGATCCGGTAAGAAGGAGCCAGAAGTCAGAAGTCAGAATCATGTCGGATGTGAGTCTGAGTTCGTTGTTGCTTCTTGAAATCGCAGAGGCAGCCTGGAGCGATGCCCTGCGCACGTTGCTGAGGAGATACAAGCCGGCGGGGCTCCTCTTTCGCAAGCTCACGAGTCCCGAGGCGACCTTGGACACGTGCCGGGAGTCCGCAGGGGTGCTCGGCACATTGCCGCTCATGACGATCGAAGAAGAAGGCGGCGGAGCGATGACCGCTTTATTTGCGGCGGTGCCCCGAGCGCTTGCGCTCGATGCGAATGGCGCCAAACAGGCGGGTGCTCTCATCGGGCGGGGTATGAAGCTGCTGGGCCTCAACCTCACCATGGCGCCGACACTCGATATCGAAGGGCCTTCCGCGGCCGACGCGGGAAGCGAGGCGCGAATCGATGCCGGAGTCGCGCGAATCGCGCCCGCCGAGATCGCCTATCGGACGGAAGCTTTTGTTGAATCACTCCGTTCATATCACGTTCTCTCTTGCGGCCGGCATTTTCCCGGTCTTCCCGCGACGAGAACCACGCCACAAGAGACGAAGGCGATTGTGGTCGACCGCTCGCTGGCGGCGCTTTGGCGCGAAGAATTGGTTCCGTACCGCGCGCTGGGCGAGAGGCTCGCTGCGATTGAGATCAGCCACGCCGTTCACCGCGCCTACGACTACGAGTTCCCGCGTCCGGCATCGCTGTCGCCGGGCGTGATCGAGGGCCTGCTGCGGGCCAAGCTTGGCTACCAGGGGATAGCGATTGCCGACGCGTCTGTAGCGGCGCGGGCGGCTGGCATCGATCTTGACGAGGCCGCCGTGCGCGCGCTCGCTGCCGGTTGCGATCTGGTGATTGTCCCCGGCGAACGAAAGCTGCTGGAGGGAGTCTGCGCGACCCTTGCTCGCGCCGTTGATTCGGGGAAGCTGTCGGGCGCGCGTATCTCACAGGCACAGGCCCGCCTAATCACTGCGCAACGGCGTGTCCGTCGGCCGGCGAAACAAGTGGTCGCCGCCGAGTATTCACGGCTTGCACGTGAATTCGAGGAGTTCGCGCGGAGATTCAGGAGTGAGAATGACGGGATTCGTTAGAAGCGGACGTCGCGCTGAAGGCGGGAGAGCCGGAGATGGTAGCCGACTGTGCTTGGGCTTGATGGCCGGAACTTCGCTCGACGGCGTCGATGCCGCCTTGGTGCGTCTCAGCGGGCCGGCGGCGCGTCCTCGAACCGAGCTCATGCAGTTCTTCACCGTCCCGTATCCGACCCCGTTGCGCGAGAGGTTGCTCTCGGCGGCGAGCGGCGGAGCGGTGAACGCCGGAGAGATCAGTGAGCTCAACGTGCGCGTCGGCGAGATCTTCGCTCGCGCGGCGCTCGGAGTCTGCCGCCAGGCTGGCGTGCGGCCGGAGCGGATTGCGGTCGTCGGTTCGCACGGGCAGACCGTGTTTCACCAGGGTCGCGCCGCCCGAGGCGCGCGGCCGAGCACCCTGCAGATTGGCTCCCCGGCGGTCATCGCAGAAACGACGGGCGTGCCCGTGGTGTCGGACTTCCGGAGCGCCGATATCGCGGCCGGCGGCGAGGGCGCGCCGCTCGTGCCGATGGTGGACTACCTGCTGCTGGCGGACGACCGCCAGGGTTCGGTGGCCCTCAATGTAGGCGGAATCGCGAATGTAACCGCGGTCCCCGCGGCGGCGCGTCCCGAGCAGGTCTTCGGATTCGACACCGGCCCGGGCAATATCATCATTGACGCGCTCGTGCGGCGTTTCACGAGGGGCCGCCACCGCTACGACGCTGGCGGTCGCCGGGCGGCACGCGGGAGAGTGATCGAGCGTGTGCTCGAGGAAGCGCTGCGATTCCCGTTCTTCCGCCGTCGGCCGCCGAAGAGCGCCGGACGCGAGGAATTCGGAGCCGAGTTTGTAAGCCGGCACTTTCTCGCCTCGCGATTCTCGCCCGAGGATCTGCTGCGCACCGCCGTCGAGCTGACGGTCCGGTCGATTGCAGGAGCCCTCGAACGGTTCGTGTTCCCGAGAGTCGGTGCCGCCGGCAAGCTGCGTCGCCTGGTCATCTCGGGTGGCGGGGCCCACAACCGGTTGCTGGTTGCGCGCCTGCAGGCGCTGCTTCCGAAGCTCCGAATTCAGCTTTTCGATGAGTATGGATGGCCCGTGGATGCGAAGGAAGCCATGGCATTCGCACTACTCGCCGACCGCACCCTGCACGGCCTTCCCGGGAATCTGCCGGCCGTTACCGGCGCCCACCGGCCGGCGGTGCTGGGAACGGTGACCGCGGGCAAAATCTCTAGCCGCGGTAGCCGAGATACCACGCCGTCGTGCTGATGACCTCACGGAATGTATGCAGCGCACGTTTCCAGGGATCCGCCTCAATGGGACTGTCCGGATCGGGCGATCCGTACACCTCGATGCCTCGATTCCCGAACATTCGCTTGATGCGGTAAAGGTGAAATCCATCGCTCACGGCGACACAAGTATGGATATGCCGTCCGACCAGCAGCCGCGTAATGGCCTGGACGCTGGCGTAGGTCGTCTCGCTGCGCTCGTCGGTGAGGATCTTGTCTGCAGCCATCCCTTGCTGGACCAGGTAGTCGCGGCCTACGCCGGCCTCGGTGAACCGCGGGTCACCGCCTCCGGCGCCGGTGGTGATGACCAGCGGCGCGAGACCTCGCTCTTCGAGGTCGAAGGCGTGATCGAGCCGGGCTTTGAAGACGGGCGATGGCTGCCCTTCGTACTGGGCGGCGCCGAACACCACGATCGCGCCGCATTCGCGCGACTCGTCCCGGGATGCCTGCCGCCGAATCGCGAGATAGAGCCGGCATTCGGCGATCAGGATCACAAGCACGGCAAGAACGATCGCCGCGGAAACCCAACGCATCCGATAGGGGCGGATCAGCCGAGAAACTCCTTCAACTCCGCCTCGGTCACCGGGCCTTGGCGCCGGATCTGCCAACCGTCGTCGTCATCGAGTTCGATGATGGTTGACGCCAGTTCGCCAGGCGTGGCGCCGCCGTCGAGGATCAGGGGCACCGTGTCGCCGATCTGCATCTCTACTTCCTCTGCCGTAGCGCACGCGGGATGTTCGGTTAGATTGGCGCTGGTGCCGGTCAGCGGGCGGCCGGCGGCTTCAATCAGAGCAACAGCCAAGGGAGCCTTGGGATGACGCAGAGCGACGCGGCCGGTGTTCCCGGTGACCTTCAGGGGGATCTGGCGGGAAGCCGGCACGATGATCGTGAGCGGTCCGGGCCAAAATTTCTCAGCCAAGCGAAAAAACAGGCTCGGCGGATCGATGGCGAGATCGGCCGCCTGGTCGAGCGAAGCGACCAGCAGCGGCAGCGGCCGGTCGTAGCTGCGGCGCTTGATGCGGAAGATCTCGCTGACGGCGGCCAGATTGAAAGGATCAACGCCCAGCCCGTAAAAAGTATCGGTGGGGAACGCCACGACCTTACCCGTCAGGATCAGGCGGACCGCATACTCCAGTGCGAACCTCAAGCGTCGCTCGTCAACCTTCACGATCTCCGACATAATGCCAGTCAGGGCTCCGTGTAGTAAGTGAGGCTGACCCTAGCATAAGCGCTTGAGCCGCGTCAAGGACGAAGGTCGGGGCGCGAAGTCGGGACGCCGCCGCCGGCGCAGGGTGACTGGACATCGCCGCTGTGAATGAATAGACTTTTTGACGGGAGCTCTAGTTTCGATTCAGCGGAGTGTGCCATGGCTCATTGTCCGGAATGCGATGCCGTGATCGACATGGAAGATGATGAAGTTGAAGAAGGGGAGAAGCTGGACTGCCACGAGTGCGGCGCTGAACTCGAGGTGGTAAGCACGAATCCCCTGGAATTGAAGGTGGTTCTCGATGAGGAAGAGGAAGAAGAAGAAGATTGGTAGCGCCGGGACACTGCCGGCCGCGGAGCGGCCCCGCGGCTCGCGAGAGCTCCCGCGATTCCTGCTCCTGATCACCGCCGCATCTCTGACGCTCGTTTGCGTTCTGTCTCTCCCGCTGGCCGCCAAGAAGAAGCCCCCGCTCACCAAGACCGTCCAGGGCGAAGTGCTCGACGCTTCGAACCATCCGATCGTTGGGGCATCGGTGGAACTGACCGATGAAACGGCGGGCACAACCCTGGGCATGTATAGTGCGGCTGGAGGGCGATACGAATTCACCACGCTGAAGCCGAACCATGACTACAAAGTGCAGGCTAAGTACAAGGGATTGGCCTCTCAGGTGCGTCATGCGAGTTCCCTCGATGAGCGCGACATCGTGGTTTTGAACCTCACCATTCCTCCGCCGGCGTCGCCCTAGGCACCTTTTGGCAATGCTTGTTTCGTCCGCAACGTTCCGCGACGCTCGACGAGTCTTCGTGCTTGCCGCCGCTATTTCGCTCTCCCCTTTGCTCGTACAGGGCGCGGATAACCACGCCACCGTGACGCAGCAAGTCAGGATCATGGATTTCAGCCATCTCGCGCGTCCCACCACCATCGTCTTCCGGTATACAACCTTGGCCCGGGACGCGGCGGGCCAGGCTGAGATCGAGCCCTTCAAGGGAGCGCTGAAGATTCATGGGGTCTTCAGCAATCTCCCTCCCGCCCGGCGCCTGGGCTCGCCGTTTCTCACGTACACTCTGTGGCAGGTCACTCCTGACGGCCGAACGACGAACCTGGGCGAAATCGAACTGACGGGGAGCGCCGGCGAGATCACCACCAAAGCGAGGTCGCCGAGATTCGGTTTGATCATCACGGCGGAGTCCTACTTCGCGGTCAGCCAGCCCAGCTCCCGCGTGGTGTTCGAGTCGGACGTAGCGCCGGGCGGCAGCGCGAATTCGCCCTTGACGCTGGCCCGTTGCGAGTTGCTGCGGACGCCCATCGGCGCGCAGTTCGTCGCTAGTGATCCGCCCGACCCGAAAACCGCGATGCAGCCGCTGCTGTTTGAAGAAGCCCGACGCGCCCTTGCGGTGGCACGTGCCGCGGGAGCCGCAGAATACGCACCTCAAACTCTCGAGACGGCAGAGCAGACCCTCAAAATCGCCGGCAATTTGCTGGCCCAAAGCGCCAAGCCGACGGATGTGCACGACGCTGCCCTGGAGGCTGTGCTCATTGCCGAGGACGCTCGCGTGCTGGCCGTGGCACGTCACAATCGGCCGCAGTCCGCGCCCGCAGTCCCGGCTTCGCCGCCCTAAGGTTCTCACAGGCTCATCCGCTGCGCCGAATTGCCATCACCGTGAGATCGTCGGATGGCGCCGAATCGCGGAGAAACCGCTCCATTCCTTCGAGGGAAGCGTCGACGACTTCGCGGGCGCTGGAGTGCGGCCGCTCGCGAATCGTTTCGATCACCCGTTTTTCGCCATATTCCTCGTCCCCGGAACCGCGCGCTTCCGTAAGTCCGTCCGTGTAGATCAATAGAATGTCGCCGGGATTGAGTTGTAACTGTTCGGAACGATATTCGCAGTTCGCCGTTATTCCCAGCGGCACACCGGAAGCTTCGAGCCGGGTTACCGTCCCATCCCGCACCAGCAGCGGCGGGCAATGTCCGGCATTTGCGATTTCGATCTTTCCGTCGGCGCCGGTGCGTCCGCCCACCAGTGTCGCGAAAAAAGGCGAGAGCGAACTGCGGCCAAAAATATGACTGGCCTCGCTAAGGAGCGAAGCCATACCCATGCGCCGCGCCACCAGGCTGCCAAAAATGGCATGCAATTGCGCGGTCAGCATGGACGCGGCCACGCCCTTTCCGGAAACGTCGCCGAGAAAAAAGAAGAGATCCCGCTCCGGAGCTTCCGCGCCCACCAGGTCGCAGTAGTCTCCGCTGACTGCGCCCAGAGGCCGATACCGGTGCGCCATCTGCCAACCGTCATGCTGGATTTCGGGCGGCGGCAACAAGCCGCGCTGCAGCGCCGCAGCTGCGTCCAGATCGTGCTGCAGCGCCGAGCGCTCCGCTGGCGAGAGATGATCCAGACAGTAGCGCACGAGCGGATCGCCAACCAGGCGCGAGGCCTCAACGGGCTCGTGGCATAGCTCGCAGATTCCGTAAGTGCCCTGCTCCATCCTCGAGAGCGCGGCATCGACTTCGTGAAGCAGTTGCTTCAGATGGATTTCGCGCGGCTGCCGGTTTGCCGCCATCGAGAGCCTCTGGCGGCGGTCAATGAGTTGATCGCGCAGGAAAGTGGTGGCGACGTCCGGCATGTTGATTGTCCTCCCAGCCTCATGATGGCTGAGAGATTGGATGAGAGATATCCGATTTTGACGCTCGAATTCTAGTAACGGCGACGCGTGAGTGTCGCCCCACAACCTCGTGCCTTTGTCTAGAATCCCAACACTGCGAAGGTAACTTTCGCCATTCTGCGCCCGACCCGGAAGATGACCTCATCTCCCAGATACTCAGTCGTCGGAAATGTCGCCGCAGGGTCGTCGAAGCGCCTCCACTCCGGCGCGGAGTCGCCTAGGCGAGTCATAAAAACAGCACCCTCTCTGATTTTGCGCTGACCCTCGGACTTCGAAGAGACCAGGTTCATCTCGAGTAGCAACTGCGTTAGCTTTGTTTCGGCACCCTGGATGTAGTGCTTGATCGACGGGATGTCAGTTGGAACACTCCTTTCCTGAAACTGGGTTTCCCAGTTGCGCCGCGCCTGAAGGGCCGCCTCGTCCCGGTGAAAGTCAGCGACAACACGCCCGGCGAGCGCCTTCTTGACTTCGAGTGGGTGTTGGGCGCCTGAAGCGACGGCCTGTTTCAGGATTTCGATATCGGGTGGGGTCATATCCGTCAGCAGCAGGTAATACCGCCACATCATCTCGTCGGAAATCGACATCAGCTTGCCGAACATCTCCGCCGGCGCCTCGTTGATGCCGACGTAATTCCCCAGTGATTTCGACATCTTCTGTACGCCGTCGAGCCCCTCGAGGATGGGCATGGTCATGATGACCTGCGGCTCCTGCCCGTACTCGTGCTGCAGGGTGCGGCCGACCAGCAGATTGAACTTCTGATCGGTGCCGCCGAGCTCGACGTCGGCTTCGAGCGCCACGGAGTCATAGCCCTGCGACAGCGGGTAGAGCAGTTCGTGGATCGCAATGGGCCTCTGCTCCTTCATGCGCTTGCTGAAGTCGTCGCGTTCGAGCAGCCGCGCCACCGTGTAGCGCGAGCACAGCGTGATCCAATCGAGGCTAGTCAACTTGCCAAGCCAGCGGTTATTGAAGTCGATCACCGTCTTCCCGGGGTCCAGGATCTTGAACACCTGGGTTTTGTAGGTCTCGGCGTTGGCCGCCACCTCCTCCGGCGTCATGGGTGGGCGGGTGACATTGCGCCCGGAAGGATCGCCGATCAGACCGGTGAAATCGCCGATCAGGAAAATCACCGTGTGGCCGAGGTCCTGAAAATGCTTCAGCTTGCGGATCAAAACGGTATGGCCGAGGTGGATGTCGGGTGCGGTGGGATCGAAGCCGGCCTTGACGCGCAGCGGCTTGCCCGTCCGCGCCGAGCGCTCGAGCTTCGAGCGCAGTTCCTCGACGCGGATCGTTTCCTCGGCGCCCTTGGTCAGGTAAGCGAGTTGTTCGTCGGTGGTCATGATCGATTAGATTGCGAGTCGCACATCGCGCAAGGCAATCGCATTGCGATGCGGTCCGAGACGGCGTAGAAAAGCATCGTCGGTGGTGACCAGTGGAATGCCGTAGGTCACGGCGAGCGCGAGAAAGTAGGCGTCATACACCGTGACGCGGAGTGAGGCAACAAGCTCAACAGAGCGCCCAAGGATAGCCCAATCAACCGGGCAGAGATCTACGGCCATAACCGCCAACGCCTCCAACATTGCTTGAACCAAACGGCTTTGGCGGGCCTGGCCGACGGCCAGAGCATTCGCGATCTCAAGCGCCAGGAATTCAGGAGCGCGCAAGCGGCAGCGCCCGCGGAGGTGCGCATCCCGCAGCATACGGGCTTCGATCACATTTGCCTCATTCCGTTCGACGAACCACTTGAGGACGACGGAGGTATCGACGACGTAGCTTGGCACATCCCCCGGCACTTAACTCCTCTTCGAGCGCCACCGGTTCCTGGACTCACGTAGGATCTGCTCCGCGGGCCAGTCGCCGAATTGGTGAGCGATCCGATCCATCCTTGCCGCTGCTTCCAGCCGGACCGCGAGCTGTTTCTTATCCTCAGCCAGTTGTCGCCGATTCTCCGCCTGATCGCGTACAGCTTTGCGGATGAATTCACTTCGCGACGTCTTCTGCCGTCGCGCTTCGCGGTCGGCCAATCGCAACGTCTCCCGATCGACCGTGATATTGATCCTTATGCTCTGGGCCATTTTCAACCTCTACACACGCCAGTGTATCACATCATCAGCCGGTGCGATCCTCGACAATCACCCGCCTGCCTTCTATTCGAACGCGATCCTCAACAACCAGCCGAATAGCCTCCGAATAAATCCGGTGCTCTTCCCTCAGGATTCGCGCCGACAGCGACTCCACCGTGTCGTCGTCGAGCACCGGAACGACGGCCTGGCAGAGGATGGGTCCCGTGTCCACACCCTCGTCGACCACGTGCACCGTGCAGCCGGTGAACTTCACCCCGTACTCGAGCGCCTGCTTCTGGGCGTCGAGGCCGGGGAAAGCCGGAAGGAGGGCCGGGTGGATGTTCAGGATGCGGTTGGGGAACGTTCGGATGAAGGCAGGGCTGAGCACGCGCATGAATCCTGCCAGGCACACGATGTCAACCCCGAAACTCTCAAGCGCCGCCACGAGTTCGCGATCGTAGGCCTCGCGGTCCCTGCCCTTCGATGGCAGGCAGCGCGCTTCAATGCCCAGCCTGCGGGCGCGCTCGAGTCCCGCCGCGTCCTCGCGGTTGCTGATCACCACGGCGATGCGCGCCGGAATTGAGCCTGAGAGCACGTTGCGCGCAATAGCCTCGAAATTGGATCCGCGTCCGGAAAGGAGAATTCCCAGATTCTTCATGTGCCACCAGAACAGTTTACAGTCTACAGTTGACAGTCAACAGTGACCCGACCGAGATCGAGCCACAGCTTGGCCCATTTGTTCGACTCGGTCGAACTAAAACGAGCCGTCCGTCGGGGATACCATCCGCCGCATACCTTCGATCTCCTGGAGAAGATCCCGGATCAGCGCTTCCCAATCAGCACGGTCCTTCGGATCGAACTCGCGTCCGTACCCCTTCATTCTTCGCGGCATCGCATTCTCCAGGACCACCCATAAAGTTGAAAGCTCGGCGGCCAATCGCTGACGCCAGCGCGGCTTCGTCCTTCGCACCTCGAATCGTGTGGCAGCCAATTCCAGCCGCTGGCGTATCCGGACCATGCCTGCCCTGAGAGCAGCCAGCTCGCCGGGAGCGGGCGTTGGATCCGTTCTGGCTTCACCCGCTTGCCCGACACCTTCCAGCAGCAGACCGAGCCGATCCAGGGCGTCTTCAAACATCGCCATGATGGTCGCCAGCCGCCTCGCGTGCAGTTCGTCGAGCGCCATGCCTCACCTGGGGACGTGCCGCGTGGCTGGCGGCGCGCTGGGCCTTGCGGCTCCGGCACGCACCACACTTTCGACGGTCGTCCGAATCTCCTCAACAAGAGATTCGAGCTTGCCAACGCGATCGTTCAGGTAGGCCGCGAGATCCGCTGGAACCTCTCCGTACCCGCTGAGGTGACGTCCCCGTGTTTCCACCAGCGACACCCAGAGTTCGCTCAGATAGGCCCGGATAATGCCAAGCGACGAGCTTTCGAGCGGCTGGAGCCTGAGGTCGCGCTTGATATTTCCCAGCCTTTCCAGGATCTCCGCGCTCAGGTTGCGGACTCTGGCCTGTTCCGCCTCTGACAGCTCCGCCGGCGAGCCGTAGAATATGCCTTCGCATCCATTGAGCGAAGACTCCACCACGCGGAGATACTCCTCCACGGTCTTGAAATGGGCGCTGAGGGCTCGGGCGTGCGACTCCGGAATGTTCGCCGGAACGCCGGGCCCGGCATCATTCGTTGTGACCAAGCGTTCCTCCTCGTTGCGGCTCAGGTGCGGCCGTGAGGCTATGCCGTAGAGATTGGATCTCCTCCTGCAATGTTTCAAGCCCCTCGATCGACTTCTCGACAGCCGCAGCACCCGCTTGCTGCGTTTGCCGGGCCTGCGCCAGAGCTTGTTCAGCTACGCGCACCACCTCATGCAGGACTCTGCGCAGGTCAGCCTCCAGGCGGTTCCGGCTCTCCTCCAGTCGATTCATAATGTCGCTTTGGACCCGGGTACTATTGGTTTCGAGCAGCCGCTCGAGAAACTCCCGGGCGTCGCTCTCGATTTCGCCGTAAGCGCCCGCGCAACCGAGGACGAGGTCCGCGAGCCAACGCAAAGGCGAGGCCGGCTGAGCCAACTCAATCAGCTCCGCGAAAGAAAAGCGCGACTTCGTCCGGAATCCGTCCTCCGCATGGAGCGCGTGAGGCATCAGCGATAGTTCCGTCATGCCGCTTTGGGAGAGTCTCTCGCGCAGCTCATTTCCAAGTTCGACGAAACGCAGGGTGGCGCGGCGATACTCTCGCTCCGCGTCTTCCTGCTCCGTTCTGAGCCATGGCGAGACGTGACGGCGTGCGATTTCCTGCGCCTGACGCATCAGGCGGCGGCGATACGATGGTCCAAAGCCGCGCGGCGTGTACCGAAGCTCCTGAGTGGCCCCGGGAAGCGCGGCGCCGACGAACGCGCGGTGCCGCGCGCCAAAGCTGCTGCAGATGCGCTGTTGCTCGGCCATCATGCGCAGGCCCAGTTCCACCAGAGACTGTTCGGCCTTGGTCACCGTCTCCTTGAGAGCCGCAATCCGGCGCTCCGACTCTTCGATGGGCCGTCGCAGCGCCTCTCGCTGTTCGGCAACGATGGCGAGCAATTCTTCGCTGTGACGCTCGACGCCGCGTTCGCAGGCTTCGTGTATCAGCTGGCGTCCCGAGCTTTCCACCAGGTCCAGCAAGGCGCGGATCAATCTTCTCCAGTCGCGCTCCGGTCCACGATCCTCCAACTGCTCGAGGGCGCTGACTTCGAAGATCGGGCCTGTCGGCCGGCGCAAACGCTTCTCCAGAAGCTCACCGGCAAAGTGAGTGGCGGCGGCGCGTTCGGCGTCCGTCGTCCGGTCCGCCTTGTTCAAGACGATGACCAGATTTTCGGCCTGCGGCGCGATCGCCTCGATCAGCGTCAGTTCCTCACCGGCAAGCGGAGGGTCGGCTCCCAACACCATCAGCGCGGCATCGATGTGTGGAATGAAGGCCGCCGTGGCGGCGCTGTTCTCCGCGAAGACAGACCCGAGACCGGGCGTGTCGACGAGGCAGAGTCCCGAATCCAGCAGAGGACACGGCGCGAAGACTTCGAGGCCCGTCACCCCGCGGGTATTCTGCGGGTTGTGATCCTCCGCGACGTAGAGGTCGAGATCCGTTATCGGGATCTCGCGCCAGGAATCGTTGCGCAGGCGCAAGCGGGCCCCGGCTTCTTCTCCGTATCGGATGACGGTGGGAACTGCCGTCACGGGCACGAATCCGGTGGGAAGGAGTTCGTGACCGATCAGCGCATTCAGCAGCGTCGACTTTCCACGCTTGAACTGACCCAGGCAGGCCACGTAGAAGCGCCCTTCAGCCACCCGGCCTGCCAGGTCTCGCGCTTCATCGCTGACGCCGTTGGCTCCCAAGCACCGGGCCAGCTCCGAGAGGCGCAGCAGGCGAGAGGCTCCGTCGGGATGGCCACCGGTCGCGGACCGCCACGCCCTATCGAGTTGCTCCTCGGGTGTGATTGAGGTGTCGCTCATCGCCGCCGACCTACTTCTTGCCCGAGCGGTAGAGAATCACGCGAACTTTCTCAAGGGTAATCAGGCCCCCGTCGACCATCTCATCAAGCCGCGGCAGGATGCGCTCGATCCGATCGGCGTCTTCCACAACCTCAATCACCACCGGCAGATCCTGGGAAAGCCGCAGGATGCTCTCCGTATGGTAGCGGCTCGACGAGCCGTAGCCGCCGACGCCGCGCAGCACGGTGACGCCGCTCAGGCCTTCGCGCCGGCACAGTTCCACGATCGCCTGATAGAGCGGCTTGTGCTGCCAACGGTCCGACTCGCCAATGTGAATGCGCATCAGTGTGCGCTCGCCTTCGAACTTCTGATGCTCCACAAAGCCTCCGTCAGAACCGATACGCCAGGCGCATGCCGAGCTTGAGCAGGAACAGTCCGCCCAGAAAGCTCAGGCCCGAATAAAACAGCGCGCGCATCCAGTCGCCGTCGTCCAGCAGGTGGACCGTCTCCCAACTGAAAGTGGAGAACGTGGTAAAGGCGCCAAAGAAACCGATGGTGACGCCGACGCGCCAGTCGGCGGGAATCGAGATATGAGTGAGCGAGTACTGCCCGATTCCCCCCAGCAGAAGACATCCCAGCAGATTCACGACCAGCGTCCCGGCGGGGAACAGCGATCCCGTGCGGTCCTGTACAAGCCCCTGCAGGCCGTACCTTGCCAGGGTTCCAAGGGACCCAAACAATATCAGCATCGAGACAACGCGCAAGTGATCCTTTCCTTTCTGCCGCGCTCTTTGTACAAGCGCCCAGAAACAAAAAGCTCCTGAACGCCATGCGCGGTCAGGAGTCATCATCCGTCTCAGCGGAGGTTGGGTCAGGCGAACTCCATCGCCCTGGATTGTTCGAATGTGATTATAGCCCATACGCGCTTGTGGTGCAGGCATCTTGCCTGCCTTCTCCAAACGCACCCTGGGAAGCGTGCACCACAGAGTGCGGCGGGTTTGCGCTAAGCCCGCTTGGCTGATAAGCTTCTTGGATCGAGGAAGACCTTTGCTCCGGGACCTGTCCAGGTCGGCTGCTCCGATCCTGTTCCTCATACTTGTGACCGGAACGTTGCCTGGATCCTTGGTGGGATGGCCGCAGGGCGCTCCGTCGCAGGCGGCGGCACCGTCTGCAGACAAAATCCCTCATCTCTGGAGGTCTCAGACGACGAGCAATGAGTATCGCGTCCGGATTGACGGTGACGCGCTCTATGCCGAGTGGGTGAGTCTCCCGGCTGATTTGGCCCGGAATGGCGCCTTTGTTCGCACCGAATGCCGGAGGGTCGGCAACAGGTGGATCGGCACCACACGCAGCCGGCTACTTCTGCCTTGCACAGACCCTCCAGCGGCGGGCGGCCATCACCCTTCCGCATGGTGCTCACTGGTCACACGCACCGAGATCGACATGGTGTCACCGGATCGTATCGTCGGCCGCGCCCAGGCGCCGACGCGTCTCGATTGCCAGGCCTGCAAGCTGCTTGATGCGGAGTGGAAGGACTTCGCTTGGACACCCAAGAAGTAGCCAGTCCGGACCCGGTAGCGAAGCATAATCGAGAGCTCCGCGATTGGCGTGTCAATCGCCTGTGATACGATTTTGATTATGCATGGGGCCCGTGGAAAATCCAGCCGATTCGCCCTGTTCGCTTGGCTTGTACTTGCCTATAACCTGCTGGTGATTTTGTGGGGCGCGGTGGTGCGCGCCACGGGGTCGGGCGCGGGATGCGGCGAGCATTGGCCGCTCTGCCAAGGCGTCGTGATTCCCCACGGGGCCGAGATCGCGACCATCATCGAGTTCGCACATCGCGCCTCGAGCGGCGTGGCCGTGGTCCTGGTAATCGGACTGGTCTATCTCGCTTTCCGGAGCTTCGCTGCCGGTCACGCGGCGCGCCGATACGCCCTGGCGGCCCTTGGCTTCACCCTGACCGAAGGTCTGATCGGCGCCGGCCTGGTGTTGTTTGGCTGGACCGGAACCAACACATCTTTGGCTCGCTTCGTCATGCTGGCGATCCACCTGGCGAACACATTCATGCTGCTCGCTTCGTTGGCACTGACGGCCAGATCGGCCACGTTCTCGGACCGCGACCCACTGCAACTCGCGCCACCGCAGGTTGGAGCGGCCGGCGAGGTCTCGATGTCCAAGCGTCGGCTGGCGTACGGTCTGGCGCTGATTGGCACTTTGGCGCTGGCGATTACCGGAACCGTTGCCGCACTGGCCGACACCCTGTTCCCGTCGCCCTCACTTGCCCAGGGCTTGAGCCGGGACTTTTCCTCGACTTCCGGCTATCTTCTACGACTGCGGATCATTCATCCGATTCTGGCCGTGCTCGTCGGATTAGTCCTTTTAGCGCTGGCGACCGGCGCCTGGAGCGATCCTGGGTCCCCGTCGGCCCGGCGCACGGCACGCGGACTGTTCATCCTCCTGATCCTTCAGGTCATCCTGGGCGGCCTCAATCTTATCTTGCTGGCGCCAATAGCGGTACAGGTGCTTCATCTGCTGGTCGCGGACCTGGTCTGGATCGCGTTGGTGCTACTGGCTTCTGAAGTCCTGGGCACGCGCCCCGTGGCGGACGCACAGACCTCGGGAGCACCCTTGCCCCTGACCGCCCCAGCCATCGGGTCAACTGGAGCTTCGGCCTTTCATCGTGGCGCCTAGTATTCCCCGTTTCATCAACAATCAATACAGATTCATACGTAAAGAGACCGTGGGCGCGTCCTCGAAGCCCCACTGGTGTGAGAGTCACACCGCCATGTGCCGAGCATCACAGCCGCTCACAGCCGCGGGGAGAAGATAGAGGTGGTGAGACCCGGTAAGGCCGGAGGTGCTTTATGCTTACGGTTCGGCTGGTTCGTCTGATCGAGGCCCACTCCGAAGCTCTGGCCAGTGAGCTTCTGGAGAAGGTCCAGCAGTCGGAATATACGCGATCGTTCAGCAGGGTGCCGTCCGAGGAGCTCCGGCGGCGCGTCTGCGAGATCTATCAGCACCTGGGGGAGTGGCTGCTGGCGCGGACCGATTCTGACCTGGAGCGGCGCTACCGCGACATCGGTGCGCGGCGCTTCCGCCAGCGGGTGCCCCTGGCCGAGCTGATCTGGGCTATCATTCTAGCCAAACAGACGCTGTGGGAATTCCTGAGCTGGGAGTCGGTTCCGGACCGCCTGGCGGAAGTGTTTGGAGAGCTGGAATTGCTGAAACTGCTGGGCAACTTCTTCGACCGCGCGCTCCACTGGGCGGCGCTCGGCTACCAAGACGCTCGCGCCCAGGAAGAAGTGGCCGCCCGGGTGACGGCCGCCGGACGTTCATGAAGGAGCATACCCCGGATGCCCTGGGAAAATGAGTACCGAGAGAAGCTGAAAACCGCCGATGAAGCCCTGCGCGTGCTGCGCTCGGGCATGCGCGTTTACATCCAGCCCGGCAACGCCGAACCGGAAACCCTGGTCGAAGCCCTCCTGAGACGCGGCCCCTTTGTCCATGATGTGGAAGTTGTCCACATGATGACCCTGGGGAGCGCCGGCTACGTCGCTCCCGAGATGGCCGGACACTTCCGCCACAACGCCATGTTCATCGGCAGCAACGTGCGCGACGCCATCAACGACGGCCGCGCCGATTACACTCCGATCTACCTGAGCGAGATCGAGGAGCTCTTCGAGACCGGTGCCATGCCCATCGACGTGGCCCTGATCCAGGTGTCGCCGCCTGACTCGCATGGATTCTGCAGCTTCGGCGTCAGCATCGATACCACGCTGACCGCGGCCAAGTATGCACACTTCGTGATCGCGCAGGTGAACGATCAGATGCCCCGCACTTACGGCGACAGCTTCATCCACATCAGCCAGATCAGCACGATCGTGGAGTCTTCGCGGCCGCTTTGCGAGCTCCCCAGGCCGAAGATCACCGATCTGCACGTGGCCATCGGACGCAACGTGGCCGGACTGATCGACGACGGTGCTGTGATCCAAACCGGCATTGGCGGCATCCCGGACGCCGTGCTGCGCTTCCTTATGGACCGCAAGGACCTTGGGATCCACAGCGAACTGGTGTCCGACGGCATCATTCCGCTGATCGAGTCCGGCGTGATCACGGGCGCGCGCAAGAATTTCAAGCCACGCAAGATCATCCTGGGGTTCATCCTCGGAACCAGGAAGCTGTTCGACTTCGTGGACAACAATCCCGAGTTCGAATTCCATCCCACGGCCTACGTCAATGACCCGCTGCTGATCGCCCGCAACGACAATATGGTGGCCATCAATGCCGCGCTGCAGATTGACCTGACCGGGCAGGTCTGCTCGGACTCGATCGGGACGCACTTTTACAGCGGCATCGGCGGGCAGGTGGACTTCGTGAAAGGTGCCTCGCATTCGAAGGGCGGCAAGCCGATCATCGCTCTGCCCTCCACGGCCAAGGATGGGACGGTTTCGCGCATTGTCCCGATGCTGGATCCCGGCGCCGGAGTGGTCACTTCGCGCGGGCTCATCCGCTACGTCGTGACCGAGTACGGCGTGGCTTATCTGCATGGCAAAACCATCCGCGAGCGCGCCAAGGCGATGATCGAGATCGCTCATCCCAAGTTCCGGGACGAGCTTTATGAGTACTGCGAAAGCACCAAGTGGTTGCAGCATCCGCAGCCCGCAGCGGTCACGGCAGCGAGGTGATTTATGGCAGGTCCAGCGCGTGGAACGGTGACGGTAAATGTTGATGAATGCAAAGGATGTGGGCTGTGCGTGGAGTCCTGCCCGCCGAAGTGCCTGGAACTGGCCCCCGAGCTAAGCGCTTACGGCGTCCACCCCGCCCGCTACACCGGCGAGGGCTGCACCGGCTGCGGGATCTGCTTCTATTGCTGCCCGGAGCCCGGCGCGTTGACCGTGTACCGGAGAGTCAAGGCGGAAACGGTGCCGGCAATAAGAGCTGGCAGTGGTCAGCTATCAGCCATTAGCAGTCAGCCGTCAGCTGCCGGCTAGCGTTCGGTTGCGGCTTCAGCACCTGGGGGGAAAGCTGAAGGGTGATGCTGATAGCGAAGGGCTGATGGCTTCTTCGGAGGTAGGCATGCGGCATCTTTGCAAAGGCAATGTGGCGGTGATGAAGGGCGCAATCTTGGCGGGGTGCCGCGCCTACTACGGTTATCCGATCACGCCGGCCAGCGAGATCGCGGAAGCGGCGGCCCTGTACCTGCCCCAGGTGGGCGGGACATTTGTGCAGGCGGAGAGCGAAGTCTCGGCGATCAACATGGTCTACGGCGCCGCGGCGGCCGGAGTGCGCGTGATGACCGCCTCGTCCGGCCCGGGCGTCAGCCTGATGCAGGAAGGCATGTCGTACATCGCCGGCGCCGAGCTGCCTTGCGTGATTGTGGACGTGATGCGCGGCGGGCCCGGGCTCGGCAACATCGCCCCGGAGCAGAGCGACTACTTCGCCATGGTCAAGGGCGGCGGCCACGGGAACTACCGCAATATCGTCCTGGCGCCGGCGTCGGTGCAGGAGATGGCGGAACTCACGATCCTGGCTTTCGAACTGGCGGACAAGTACCGGAATCCCGCCGTGGTGCTGGCCGACGGCGCCATCGGGCAGATGCTGGAGCCGCTCGACCTGGAATACCGCGAGTTTGCCGCGCCCGAGAAACCCTGGGCCGTGCGGGGCACACCGGAGACGCGCAAGAACCTGGCCACCTCGATTTTCCTCGAGAGCGACGACCTCGAGCAGCACCAGCGCCTCATGGAAGAGAAGTATCACCGGGTCCAGCGCGCGGAGATTCGCCATGAACTCTACCAGACCGAAGACGCCGAGGTGCTGTTGGTCGGCTACGGGATAACCTCGCGCGTGCTTCGCTCCACAGTGGAGGCAGCCCGGCGCGAGGGTATACGCGCAGGACTCTTCCGGCCCATTACGCTATGGCCTTTCCCGACGCAAGCCTTGCGCCAGGCCGCGCAGCGGGTTCGCAAGGTGCTGGTGGTGGAGTTAAGCAACGGCCAGATGGTGGAAGACGTCCGGGTAGCGCTGAATGGGGCGGTGCCGGTGGAGTTTTACGGACGCGGCGGCGGCAATGTGCCGTCGGTGGAAGAGATCCAGGCGCGGCTCAACGTCCGCCGCGCCACAGCAGCGTGATGTAGCGGCGCTGTCCTCAGCGCCGGGCGCAGCGGCTTCTCAGGGTGGGGAATCCGCCGGTGAGGACACCGGCGCTACCGCGTGGTTTTGTAGCGGCGCTCTATGAGCGCCGGTCTTTCGCAGACGGGACGACAGCGGCGCCCCTGGGCGCCGGCTAACCCGAGGCAGAGGGCCGGCGGTCACAGACCGCCGCTACAGCAAGACTTCGAGGATGTGACTATGCCAGTCGAAACCGTTCCAGTTGAGCCGCAGGTCAGCTCAGGCGAGTACGAAATTATCCACGAGAAGTCGCCGGTATTCTACGAGGTTTACGAGCGCAAGTCCGACCTCAAGCAGCAGACCCACTATTGTCCCGGCTGCGGCCACGGCGTGGTTCACAAGCTGGTCGCCGAGGCGATTGAGGAATTGGGACTGCAGGACCGCACGATCCTGGTGAGCCCGGTGGGCTGCTCGGTATTCGCCTACTACTATTTCGACGTGGGCAACGTGCAGGTGGCCCACGGACGCGCGCCGGCCTCGGCCACCGGCGTGAAGCGGTCCTGCCCGGACAAGATCGTGATCGCCTACCAGGGTGATGGCGACCTCGCGGCCATCGGCACGGCCGAGATCGTTCATGCGGCCAATCGCGGCGAGAAGATCACCGTCATTTTCGTGAATAACGCCATCTACGGCATGACGGGCGGACAGATGGCGCCGACTACGTTGGTAGGCCAGAAGACGACCACCACGCCCTGGGGCCGCCGTCCGGCGAATGAAGGCTATCCGCTGCGCGTCTCGGAGCTGCTGGCGACTCTGCGGGCGCCTGCCTATATCGAGCGCGTGGCCCTTTCCGACAACAAGAACATCATGCGGGCGCGCCGCGCCATCCGCAAAGCCATCGAGAACCAGCGCGACGGCGTCGGGTTCTCGTTCGTCGAGATTCTGTCGCCGTGCCCGACGATCTGGGGCCTGGATCCTGTCGATGCGCGCCACTGGGTGGCCGAGAAGATGATTCCCGATTTCCCGCTCGGTGTTTTCCTCGATCGCAAGCCCGAGATCACCGACGGCGCTCCACCGCAGCGTCCGGTAGCCGAAGTTCTGGAAATTGAAGATCCCGCACGGTTGGCGCAGACCTTGTCGCACGACATTGGTGCGGCGGAGCGCTCGTCAGAGAAGGTCTGCGCCAGCCTTGAGGCAGGGCGCGAGGCACCGCGCGGACGTGCGTTCCGCAAGCTCAGCCTGAAAATTGCGGGCTTTGGCGGCCAGGGCGTGCTGGTGCTCGGGCAGTTGCTCACCGAAATGGGTATGCGCGAAGGTTTGGAGGTAAGCTGGCTGCCATCGTACGGTCCGGAAATGCGCTCCGGCAGCGCGCATTGCCACGTGTGCCTTTCGAACGATCGCATCGGGTCGCCAGTTGTTTCCCATCCCGACGTGTTGATCGCCATGAATGAAGTCTCCCTGCGCAAGTTCGCTCCGCAGGTCCCAGCGGAAGGCTTCATCCTGTACAACAGCGACAGTGCCCCGCCCGATTTCAAATGCGAGGCGCGCGTGATCGCGATTCCGGCATTGGAGATCGCCGACAAACTGGGATCGGTGAAGTCCGCGAACATCGTGCTGATGGGCGCGCTGCTTGAAGAAACTCAATGCCTCGCGCCCGAAACCGCCCTCGAAGCCATGAATGCCAAGCTGCATAAGGCGTCACTGCAGGAGATCAATCGGCAGGCGTTGGAAGCCGGGCGGCGATTCATTGACGAGGAAGTGTGGACCGGACCTGAGACGCAGCCTGACGGATTTGCCTGAGGTTGCAAGTGCTCGCCGGGCAGATCTTGAGTCACCTTCAGTTCTGAGACCTTCTCCCCGCCCGCGCGTATGCCTGAGGAGCGGTCAACGTACGACCCGTGATTCCTCGCCCCCCGCAGGAGGTGACTATGTTCAACGGTCTGCTGTTGGTGGTCTGCGTCATCCTGCAGTTTCACTATCACGACCCGATTCCCTGGTACATCTGGGTGTTTGCGGTGATCGCGCAGTGTGTTGCATTCGGCGAGCCGGCGATGAGGTCAGCGAAAGCGGCGAAAAAGGACTGACTGGGCGCGACAGGCCGACACTACCTGCCCAGAAGGGTATCGATTCCGGAGAGCACCAGTTCGAGCTTCGAGCGCGGCAGCTTCCCCGCCCGTTCGGTGAGGAGGTCTCTGTCCACTGCCACCACCTGCGACACGTTAGCTACGGAGTCCTTCGGAAGGCCAGTAAGGCGGGCGGGCAGGTGAACGTTGCCCGGCGCCAAGGCCCATTTGAGGTTGCTGGTCAGGGGAACGCAAACAGCGGTGCCGATGCGGCTCCGGTTCAACGCGTCACCCTGCACCACGACCACCGGCCGGCGGAAACCCGGGCCAGAGCCCGCGGGGGCGGGCAGGTCCGCCCACCAGACTTCGCCTTGAGAGATTACCACTCGCTTCGCCCCAGGGCACGGCGCGCGGCGGCGGAAACAAAGGGGTCTTTAGTCTCGCCGGCTTCGGCCCAGGCGCGATTCATCCGCTCCGTGACTTCGTCCGGCGCGTGGCGCGCCAGGTATTCCTTGAGGGCGTCGCTGAACAGCCGGCTGCGTGACTTCCGGGTCCGCCGGGCCAGGCGCTCGGCTCCTTCGTACACTTCATCGGGAATCGATACCGCGGTTTTCACACTCTCAGTATAACCAGGCGGGCGCGCCCGAAGCAATGTGGGGGCTGAGTCCGGGATAGGCGCAACGCCAACGCCGCGGTCCGGACGTGTTCATGGAAGCCACTGCTTTGGCCTCAATTGACGCCTTCCAGATAGTCCTTCGGAATCGGATTGCCCGAGTCCTCGCCCTGCCAGAAGATGGTGACGATCCACCAGCGATGCCCGTCGTTCGTCAACTGAAAGCTGTTGATGCCGCGCTCGAACGGCTTCGGATCTTGAGCGGCGTGGCGCGACTCGTAGGTGCTGAACACCTGTGCGATGTCGGCCCACTTCTCTGTGCGGCGTGCGATCTCATGTTCAAAGAAGCCACTCTTTTGAAAATAAGGATCGTCTTGCTTGATATACTCATCCGGGCTGAACACCAGGGTGCGCAATTCGCCCTTGCGGTCGGGTACTACCGCCGCGAGACGCGCGCCGTCGACGAACAGCGACCGGAACCGGTTCCAGTCCCGCTGTCCGGCCGGACCGGAGATGGTGTCGTAGGCGGCATGCAGGATGGCGTCGATGGAAGCGACGTCCGCCGGATTGGCTGCAGGTGGGGCGACGGCGGGACCTGTCGCGGAAGGCTGCTGCGCAGATGAGGACTGCTGTGGGGCCGCTTGGGCGTGCGGAGCAACGCTCGCGGCGAGCAACGCGGTCAGCGCGATCGCAAAGCGAATCGAGGCCCTCTTCTCTGTTCTCACCCGACACCTCCCGATCCTTACATTTTCAGCGAGCGATCATAGCACGCCGCCTTGCTATACTCTTCTGGCCATGGCGATCTTCCCCGACTATTCGGAGCGCAAGCAGCTCGAGTCGCGCATGCGGGACGCGGGCCGGCTGCCGCCCGGCCAGGTGGCCACACTGAAGTGGCCGGTGCTGCATCTCGGCGACGTCCCGCGCTTCGATCCGCAGACGTGGGACCTGCGCACGACAGGGTACGTCAAGAATCTCGTGCGGATCACATGGGACCAGTTCCAGGCACTGCCCCGCGTGGCACTCACGGCGGACTTCCATTGCGTGACGCGCTGGAGCCGATTCGATAATCATTGGGAAGGCGTCGCCTTCCGAACCTTGTGCGATCTCACGCAGCCGCTTTCGAGCGCCACCCACTTGATGGTTCACTCCGAGGAGGAATACACCACCAACGTGCCGCTCGCCGATCTTTTGGACCCGACGGTGCTGCTGGCGGACCGCCACGATGGCACCGCGCTTGAGCCGGAGCACGGCGGTCCGCTGCGACTGGTGGTGCCGAAACTGTATGGCTGGAAGAGCGCCAAGTGGGTGCGCGAGCTCGAATTCATCCGCGGCGATCAGCCGGGCTACTGGGAACGCAACGGCTATCACCTGTACGGCGACCCGTGGCGCGAGCAGCGCTTCGACAGCGACTAATCGCGGGTAGCGCGGCCGTCCCGGCCGCTGTGGCTGAGGCGTCTCGCCTCTCCCCGGGCGCGGACGAGGACGTCCGCGGCACAGCGGGCAAGATGGCCGCGCTAGGGTGGTTTACTCCGCGCGCAGCGCCTCCACGGGGTCCACCGTGGCCGCGCGCCGTGAGGGGACGTAACTCGCCAGCATGGCCGTCGCCACCAAGCCCAGCGCGACCGCGCCGTAGGTGATGGGGTCGAGCGGGCTGACATGGAACAAGAGTGACGACATCAGGCGCATCAGCGCGAGCGCGGCCACCACGCCGCAGATCACGCCGATGCCGGCCAGCGTCAGGCCGTGCCGGATGAACATCCCGGTCAATTCCTGCCGTTGCGCACCGAGCGCCATTCGGATGCCGATCTCGCGCCGGCGCTGCAGGACCGAGTAGGCGATCACGCCGTACAGTCCCACGATTCCGAGCAGCAGCGCCATGCCGCCGGCCACCGCCAGCATCACCAGGGTGAACGAAGTGCGCGCCATCGACTTGCCGTAGTAGTACTGCATGGTGTGAACATCGGCCAGCGGCAGGTTGGGATCAACCGACCACACCGCCTGGCGCACTTCGCTCATGAAGCTCTCGGCTCCGGAACGCGGGCTGCGGATGACGTAGGCCATGTCGCGTCGAATGAACGGATCTTCGCCGTACAGGTGATAAGTCATCACGGGCCAGTAGATCGAACTGGCCGGATCCTTGTTGACGCCGTCGTCGTGCATATCACCCATCACGCCGATCACTTCCTTCCACTCGTCCTTTGGGCTGACGCGGACTCGTTTCCCGAGCGCCTGCTGAGGACCGTGCCAGGTATCACGAGCCATCTTCTCCGAGACCATGACGACGGGGACCTTATTGAAGATGTCGCTCCAGGTCAGGTCGCGTCCGGCCACCAGCGGCGTGCCCAAGGTCTGGCGAAATCCCGGTGACACGAACTTGAAACGGTGAATGGGAGGAAGCTGGCCTTCAGGATACGTCCGGTCCGCCGCGAATACCGGATCGAAACTCCCGCTATCGTCCATCGGCACGGAGCTGGACAGCCCGACGGACGAGACGCCCGAGATAGCGGCGAGCTTGTCCCTGATCTGCTGCTCCATGCGGACCACCTGCACCCTGTCTTTCACCTCGGCCTCGGGGATGGAGAGCCGGAATGTTTGCAATTCCGCCGGGCTGTTAAATCCGGGCTGAACGTGGGTCAACGCCCGAAAAGTCCGGATCATCAAGCCGGAGCATACAAGCAACACCAGCGCGAGCGCCACCTGCACGATCACCAGGACGCTGCGGGCGCGATGCTGCTGGCGGCTCTGGCTGACCGAGCGGCCTCCCTCGCGCATTCCGGTCCCGAGCTGGGCCTTGGCGTATTTGAAGACGGGCACGGCGCCGAACAACAGGCTGGCGAGGATGGCAATCCCCAGGGTGAAGAGCAGCACGTGGGTGTCGATGCTGATCTCGCCCAGGCGCGGCAGTCCGGCCGGCGCCATCGCGATCAGCGCGCGCAGAGCCGCGTAGGCGAATCCCAGGCCGATCACGCTCCCCATCAGACCGAGCGTCAGGCTCTCCAGAAGCAATTCGGCAGCGATCCGGCCCCATCCCGCCCCGAGCGCGGCGCGAATCGACAGTTCCTGCTGGCGTCCTTCGGCGCGCACCAGGAGCAGGTTGGCCACGTTGGCGCAGGCGATGAGCAGCACCAGGCCGATACTGCCCATCAGCACCCATAATGTGCCGCTCACGTCCCCAACTACATCCTGCTTGAGCGGCCTGAGGTTCGATCCGAGCCTTGCCTGCTCAAACAGCTTCACGCTGAAACCGCCGGGGGCGGGAAAGCTCTGATTCACGATCGGCAGCATGCGATCCACGTCCGCGCCGGCCTGCTCCATCGTCACGCCCGGCCTGAGCCGTGCAACCGCCCGGAAACTGAAGTTCCCCAGTTGTATCTTGCTGCGATCGAACTTGAAGGGCAGGATCAGCGGGGGAACGTCCTCATCGAGGAAGTTGAAGCTCGCCGGCATGACGCCGATCACTTGCCGCGGTTTGCCATCCACCGTGATGCTCCGCCCGACGATCGAAGGATCGCCGCCGAACTTGTGCCGCCAATAGCCGTACGTCAGCATGACGGTGTCGGCGCTGTTGGGGGAATCATCCTGACGGTTGAACCAGCGGCCAAGCATGGGGGGAATCCCGAGGAGTGGCAGCGTGCCGTCGGTAACGTCGAGCGCCAGGATGTGCTCCGGTTCGCCCGAGCCGGTGACGCTCACGGCGTCGCCCGTAAACAGGCCGACATCCTGCATCGTCCGATTCTGTTCGCGGTAGATGAAGTAGGTGGAAGGCGAGGCAAGCAGCTCTTTGATGTCGATCCCGGGCGCCTTGTGCCAGATGGAGATCAGCTCACCCGGACGCGGATAAGGCAGCGGCTTGAGCAACACACCTTCGAGCACGCTGAAAACGGCGATGTTCGCGCCCACGCCCGCCGCCAGTGTGATCAGCGTAATCGCAGTAAACATCGGCGAACGCCTCAGCCGGCGAATAACCTGCTTGATCTGACCCGTCAGGGATCCCATACTTTGCCTCCTGTCGGCGTACGTCGTGCTTTCGACGTAGGGGCCTCTCCTTCGGCCAGAATTCGCCCGCGCCCGGGACGCTTGTGAACACCGGTCTTACAATCATCTACGCTCGCCAGCGCCGCCGGTTCCCCAAAAATCGCCAAACACGGATTTGCCACGCGCCTAGGTTAGCACGGGTGCGCTCTTGAGCACTCGCGGATGGGCTCTAAATCGTGTCGAAATGGCTTCCTTTTTGCATCGAAGACATGACACTCTACTGTCGACTGTCAACTCGAAGGGAGCGCGATGAAGGCAAGATGGTTCTCTCTGATTCCGACCCTTGTCCTGCCCGTATTCGCAACACTCGCCAGCGCCCACAGCGCCCAGCAGAATGCCACATCTTTGGGCGCGCCGGCGCCTGTCGCCCAGATATACTACTCATCCTTCAACGGATCAGAGTGGGCGGACGCGCGAGACGTGCCCGAGGCGGTGTCGAGCACCAGCCCCGCGCTGGCGGAGTATTTGTTCGATCTGTACATGGTGTGGACGGGTGCGGGCGCGGACACCAGCCTTTACTACAATTATTTCGACGGCGCGAGCTGGACTCCAGTCCGCAGGGTCCCTGAGGCGGCCGCGGGCAGCGGGCCGGCGCTGGCGGTTTATCTCGGCGATCTCTACGCGTTCTGGATGGGGCCGGGTGGCGCTTCGGGCGTGGGTCGAGACACCGACACCGGCCGGGCGATCTACTATGCGTCGCTCGACGGATCCATCTGGACCGCGGCGCAACGGATTCCGGGCATTGAGACCGGCAGCGCTCCTGCGCTCTGCGAGTACCTGGGCGATCTCTATATGTTCTGGACCGGCGGCGGAAAGACGGGGATCTACTACGCCACTTTCGACGGTGCGGGTTGGAGCGCCCAACGTAAGGTTCCGGGCGCGGCGAGCAGCGGCACCCCGGCGCTCGCGGAGTACCTCGGTCGCATGTACGTCTTCTGGCGCGGTGTGGATTCTAATGCGAGCATCTACTACAGCTATTTCGACGCCTCCGGCTGGACGGCGGTTCACAGGGTTCCCGAGGCGGCAACCGGCAGTGGTCCGCAGTTGGCCGAATTCCTCGGCGATTTGTACCTGATCTGGCGGGGACCGGGCGCCGACCCGGACATCTACGAGTCTTATTTCAACGGCGTCGAATGGACGATTCCCGACGCGACCGGCTTTAAGACGACGACTGCGCCCGGAGTGTCTCTCTACCCAGGCGCTCTGTACATGGCGTGGCCCCAAGCCCCGCAATGATGCTGTAGCGGCGGTCTATGACCGCCGAAGGATTTCTTCTGAAGGCCGGCGGTCATAGACCGCCGCTACAGCAGGTCACGCGACTTCGGCGGTGTCCTTCACCGTGACCGCCGGCGCGGATTGCTTCGCGCGGGTGAGGGTGAGCACCAGCACGCTGACGAGAACAAACAGTGTCCCCAGGATCGTCCGCGCACCAAGTGCTTCGCCGCCCAGAAAATAGCCCAGCAGCACGGCAACCACCGGGTTCACGTAGGCGTAAGTGCCCACCCGGGTCGGCGATTCGTGATGAATCAGCCACACGTAGGCGGTGAAGCCGATGATTGAGCCGGCGACGATCAGGTAAAGCAAGGCGAGCCAGGCAAGAGGCGAAACGCTGCGCGGATGAAACTCGCGAAACTCGCCCAGCGCCGAGCCCGCAAGGGCAAGAAGCACCCCGCCCGAGAGCATCTGCACGCCGGAGCTCATCACTTTCGATCTGGGCAGTCGAAGCTTGCGCGTCAGCGACGACGATATCGACCAGCTCATGGCCGCCACGATCAGCGCCGCGGCGCCCGCACGGTCGATGGGCGCTCCGCCGAAGTTCAGAGATCGGCTCATCAGCACCGCCACGCCGCCGATACCGATCAGCAACCCGAGGGTCAGCTGGATGCTGAGTCTCTGCGTCCGCAGGAAGATAATCTCGGACAGGCACATGAACACCGGGATCGTGGCCATCATGACCGCAGCGATACCCGAAGGTACGCGCTGCTCCGCCCAGAACAGCAGCCCGTAGTCGAGGACGAAAATGAGAACCGCCAGCAGCGATGCCGAAGTCCACTCGCGGGCGCTCGGCGAGCGTTCTCCGCGCAGCATCATCCAGCCATAAAGAACGAGGCCGGCCACCAGGAAGCGCAGGGATGCCAGGACCAGCGGTGGAACCTCGTGGACTCCGACCCGAATCGCGAGAAAGGTGGATCCCCAGACGAGGTAGATAATCGCAAAGGCCGACAGCGTCTTCCACGCTGGAGGATGAGGAGTTCTTGACATGACGGAATATTCGAGACGCTTCCTGAGAGTAGCCTAGTCTAGTAAGCCGCTGCATTCTTGATCTTCTTTGCCAGCTTCTCGATCTTGTCCGCCTTCTCCACCACATCGACTGAGAGTACATGTTCGTTGGACTTGTTCAATTCGTCCTGCAGGGACTTGGCCAGCTCCGCGAGTTCGTCGGCGTCCTGCTTCATCTTCGTGTAATTTTCCTTCAGCAGGGCGCGCTGTTGCTTGGGGGTGAGAGGTGAAGGATTCAGGTCCGGCTGCGCGGTGGACGACTGCCCCTGCGGCTGAGGCCGTGCCTTGGCCAGCGGCCTTGTGGCCTGACTGTCTGCAGGCGGCGCATCAGCGGCCCACTCAGGCCCCAACCCTCTAATTGCGCCAGGGGCGAGCAGAGCCAGCACGAGCATCAAAGCGGCAATGACTGGGCCCTTCCCATGGACGGCCCCACCCGGTTTCGCGATGAACATAAGCATCCTCTCCAGCGCTGCCGGGTCTCGCGCGGTGAGGTCACGAAACCCGAGTCCATGTTAGGTCAGACCTCAAGCGCAAGACAACGCAGCCTCCGGCGCTGCTGTCGTTTGACGAATGCCCCTGGAATTCGTCATTCCCGCGCAGGCGGGAATCCATGTTTTGAGACTCTTCTCGCCTCTTTCCTTGTGGATTCCCGCTTCCGCGGTAATGACGAACAGCCAAGAGGCGTTCTGATTCTCGAGTGACACTTGCTACCGACCCCCGTTCTACTTACCCGCCCCGCGAAGAGCCTCTTGCGCCCGAAGGCTCTGCGGGAAAGCCTGGCGATACCGCTCGTAAGTCTCGCGCAGCTTCGCCACATTGTCTTCCGAAGCATAGATGGCAGCGAGCTCGCGATAGGGCTGGTCCAGCAGCGGATCGAGTTCGAGCGCCTTCTCGAAATATCCGATTGCCTTCCGATCATCGTGCGCCGCCTTCCACGCGAGGCCGGCATGGAGCTGATTGACCGCGGAGGAGGGTTGAAGTTGGATCGCCTGCTCGAAGATCGCCGCCGCTTCGACGCCGTGACCGGAGTCCAATACCGCGGTGCCGAGTCCGTTCAGGAGCGCCGAATCGTCGGGGAAGTTCGACCAGCACTGCATCAGGAGCTGGAATCCCTGATTCACCAGCGGAAAATTCTCCAGCCGATCGCCCACCTTGACGTCCGCCAGTCCCAGATTGCGCTCAGCAAGCGCGCCCGCCGGACTGTGCCACGCTGCGAGCGTCAAGCCCGGGCCGGCGGAGCCACCGTTCGCGGCCACGGCTGATGACGAGGCTGGCGGCGGACGCCGGGTTATCCGGTGATCGGTGAAGACGGTGTGTGCGCCGTCGGTCACGGGTCGACGCGGCATATGACAGCCGACACAATCCTGGGCGGGTTTGGGATGCGTCTTCAATGAGGCCAGGCTATGGCAGGTTAGACATCTATCGCGGAAGTAAGTCTTCGGATCCTTAGGCTGCAGATGGGGATCGTGACACGTGCCGCACCAGAGCTTGCCGCCGCTTTTGCGCGCGCACCGGCTCAAGGCAAGCTGCTGCGCCTGGCTGACCACTTTGAAAGCGTCAGGCCGCGTAGGATCGAGCGAATCGGCATTGACGTACACCGAATAGACATCTTCCAGCTTCCCGCCGGCGACGAAGTCGCTGATCTGCTTGCCCGGATCCGGAACGCGCTCCTCTCCCGCCAGATGGCACTGCTCGCAGACGCTGTCCCGGGCGCGCTCAGGCAGCTTGGCCGGATTCACGATCGAGCCGGGTACCGGGTTCAGCAGATGTGCCTCCGCCGGACCGTGACAGCGGTCGCAGGTGATCCCGGTCGACTCGAGCGGCGGATCCTGAAAAGTGTTGTATGTTCCCGCGACGGGCCGCGCGCGTCCCGTGTGGCAGAACAGGCAATCCTCCGTCACGGGCCGGTCGAAATCGGGCGATTTCTGCTCCTCATATCCCGGTGACATGCCCCAGCCGCGCCCGGCGAAGTACCCGATCGGCGACTCGAACAGGTGCCCGCCGATATCGATCACGTAGGCGAAGGCATGCCTTCCTGACCCGACCGCGAAAGCGATGTCGTATTCGCCGCGCATCCCGTTGCGCTCAATGCGCTGAACCATTTTGCCGTCGGGCGACCCCAGCCGGCCGCCGACGTCTGTAGTGAACTCGGTCTTCGAGACCGCGTGCTCGTACCTGCCGGACGGCGCGTCAGCGGCGGGTCCGCTTGATCGGCCCATCGGCGTCGCGAGGAATCCGGCAGTCTCGGCGGGATGGCACTTGGCGCACGGCAGATCAGCGCCTCGGGCGTGGGGAGCAAGGATCAGAAACAGGCCCAACAGGAGCCGCGGCAGACGACAGCCGACAATAGGCAGTTGGCAGAGAGCACTCGGTAGTCGGCAGGGAGCAGTCGGCGCCCGGTAGTCGGCCGCTGGCATACGGCCGGAGTCAGCCGGCAGGTGCTGATTAGCGGTAAAATCGCGGAGTTTTGTGCGGCAGATCACGACTTTTCGGCCCTCAAAACTCATCTAAGCTCTTTGCATTCAGCCACCCCATGGGTTTAATGCTGTAAGTACCTTTGTTTTCATTAATCTAATGGATTTCGAGTTCTATGGAAAATGGAAGTGACCTGTTTTCGGTAATCTATTGGGTCCGTTCGGCGCAAGATTGATGATTCCGGTTTTTGGGCGCCGTTCGCCGAATCGCCGGGGACGGACATGAGACGAATGTGACAGGTTGACTTTGGATAAAGTCATGACCTGCATCGCGAATTTGGAATCGCTAATCGCCAATTTTGTCCTTTGGCGCGGTGCCGGCGGCCGGCGTCGACTTACGTAACCACCATGCTAGCACTTGCGAATGGGACAGTGGGTACCATTGGGACAAACGAGAAACTTTTTTTGCCGTTTGCTTTCAGAAGCTTAGCTGAAGTGGGCGAATTCGACAACAAGGCGGTCCCGCCTTCCGGCAGCTCGAGGCGTCAGCGAGCACTCGCGTCGCACGGTCCGTGTGAATCGCCCAAGGGATTTTTGGATCGTTTGGTCCGAATCTCCCGATTTTTGCTTTGAAGCCTCAACTGAAGGCGGTTAGCCAGCGGACACTCAACGGGCCTAAAGTGAGAACCGACCTTGGACCAAAGTCCAATGCCATTAATTGCATCCTGTGACAGACAATATCTCCCAGAGGGGGGCAACGGAGCATGTGAATGGGCCGTGGCCCTGAAGGGGAGATTTCCTTCTGGATTCAATTCGCGGAAGTTTGGAAGAGCCTGGCAGAACTCGCTGAGCCTTCGAAGCGTGAGGAGTGTTTGAACAAGGCGGCCGCCTGCCTGCGGCGCGCAAACACGATCCGGCAGAGGACCACAGCGAGGCTCACCCCGAGCACCAAGGCACGGGCTGATGAGACCCGGCTGGGCGGCAAGGCCGGGTCCAAAACTCCATCACAGTAACAGCTGCCCATCCAGTCTCGTTGGTCGTGCCGCTGCATCCCGACCGCTCATCCTGGCGGCGGCGAAAGGTCTGCTGTGCGCGCGTCTCTCGTCTAACAGGAGACTGAATGAGTTTTTCAGCAGCCTGCTACCCTTTGTGAACTGGGCTGGACGGCTGTAGCCTATTTCGCGCCCAACTCGCCTGGATTTTCGCTACCACCTTGACCAATTTATGGCCGTGGGTCAGTTTGACGTAGGGGCGGCCCTTGTGGCCGCCCGTTTCGAGTCCGTTCTGTCATTTGGGCGGCCACAAGGGCCGCCCCTACGTCAAACTGACCCACCACCATCCCTATGGCAAGTTACCTGACATTGGACTAAAATCCGAGCGTTCGGCGCGCTGCGAGCTGCCGGGCGACGTCCGGAGAATCTGAGTCGGGGCGGTTCACATGTCAGAGAACGCCGGTTCCGTAAGAATCACTCGCCTGATCTTTGTTCCGCTGGTTATCACTCTTGCCATCACTCTCCTGTGGCTCGAGGGTGAACTTCACCACGGGTCCGGCCTGTTGTTGAGCCGGGGCGCGGGCGGCGCCGGCGCGATCGTGGGAATCGCGTGGCTGCCTTTCATCTTCGGACCCTACTTCGCGGCCAGGCTCACTGCCGCCGGCGCGGCACCGTCGAGCAGCGGCAAAGTGATCGTCTATGCCCTCATCGGCCTCGTGGTGACGATACTGGCCGTGGCCATGGAAACAAGTCCCGGCGCGCTCAACGCGCGCGCCTTGGCGGGACTGTTGCTCATCGCCGCCGCCGGAATGATCCAGTTCATGTCCTGGGAAACGCTGGCGCGGACGCTGCTGGCGTACGGCTTTGGAGCGCGCGTTCCGGTGGCGATCGTGATGTTCTACGCCCTGGCGGGTGACTGGGGAACGCACTATGATGCGCTGCCGCCGGGGTATGCGGGTCCCACGGACTTCATGGGGCGTTATATCGCCATCGGCCTGGTGCCCCAGTTCATCTTCCGGATTGCCTACACGATGATCATCGGGGCTCTCGCGGCGGGAGTCTACCTGGCGATTGCACGGCGGGGCCGCGGAGTTGTGCCGCAAGCGGCCTAGGCTATGCTTTCACGTAAGGGGCGGCCCTGGTGGCCGCCCGGACGCGGCCGCGCATTGATCGGGCGGCCACCCGGGTTGCCCCTACGCGAGATTGCGCGGAGGGCCGGGGAGCTGGATGCGCGCTGTCGTCCAACGGGTGAGCCGCGCCGAAGTGCGAGTGGGGGGCGCTGTGGTGGGGCACATCGGCCCTGGCCTCGTCGTCCTGCTGGGCATCGCCAGGGAAGATACGCCCGCGGCCGCGCGCTATCTCGCCGAAAAGATCGTCCATCTGCGAGTCTTTGAGGACGTGGACGGCCGCATGGACCGTTCGCTCGTGGACCTCGGCTCCGAGGCGGGGATTCTCTGCGTTTCGCAATTTACACTGTACGGCGATTGCCGGAAGGGCCGGCGTCCGAGCTATGACCGGGCGGCGCCGCCGGAAGTGGCGCGTCTGTTGTACGAGCGCTTCCTCGAAGACTTGCGCAGCCTCGGCCTGCGCGTCGAGGCCGGCCGGTTTCAGGCCATGATGGACGTCGAGCTGGTGAACGACGGCCCCGTCACTCTCGTGCTCGATTCCGACAAGAGCTTCTTCTGACTTGCTCGGTAATGGTTCAGTTTTACGTAACGGCGGGTCCCCGTGCCCGCCCAATTGACTGAACCGCCTTGAACTGGGCGGGCAACGGGGGCCCGCCCCCACGCGAAACTGAACGACTGCGAGTTGCTCGCGAAGATTGACGCCAGCGTGGCAGTTTCTTGACAGCCGTGCGTCCGCTTCATACACTCGCCACAGGCTACGGTAAGGAGTTAGCTGAGCTCGTTCGCGCCTGACTTGCATTTAGTTGACTGCTAAACCGCGAACAGGAGGGTGGTTGAATGGCGAGAATCTCAGTTCGGCTGGGCTTGCTGGCGCTTTGCGTCTGTCTTACCGGCGCCAGCCTGAACGTCCGGGCGCAGACCTTTCAAGGCAGCTTCGCCGGTACCGTCACCGACCCCAGCGGCGCCCTGATTGCCGGCGCCAGCGTGACGGCCCTGGAGCAGGACAAGGGATTCACTCGCGCGGTGACCACCGAATCGGACGGCACTTACATCCTGCCCGTCTTGCCGCCCGGCCACTACCGCTTGACCGTTCAGAAGGATGGTTTTGAGAAGATGACCCGCGGCCCGCTGGTGCTTCTGGTGAACCAGCACCTTCGCGTGGATTTCGCGCTGAAGCTGGGCGTGCAGACCGCCACCGTCACGGTGGAATCGTCGCCCCTGGCGGTGGAAACTCAGACGTCATCCGTGGGAACGGCGATCGATCGCCGGAACGTCTCCGAGGTGCCGCTGAACGGCCGGAGCTTTCTGGATTTGGCGCTGCTGGTGCCCGGCGTGTTCCCAGGCACGGAGGGGACGCGGGTTGACAATCGAGGCGGCGCGCTTAACGTCAACGGCATGCGCGACTCGATGAATTCCTACTGGCTCGACGGCCTGGATGACACGTCGGTAGGCGTCGGACAGTTCACCGTGGCTCCGCCCATCGACTCCGTTCAGGAATTCCGCATGGAGACCGGCGTCTACGAGGCAAAGTTCGGCGCGCACGCCGGCGCCGAGGTCAATATCGTCACCAAGTCCGGCACAAACGAGTTTCACGGGACGGCCTACGACTACGTCCGCAACACGGCATTCGACGCCCGAAACTTCTTCGATCCCGCCGTGGCGCCCTTTCATCGCAATCAGTTCGGTGGAACCGTCGGAGGTCCGGTGATTGTGCCGGGTGCTTACGACGGCCATGACCGCACCTTCTTCTTCCTGGCCTATGAAGGCACGCGCGAGCACCGTGGCTTCTACGACAACTTGCTCGTCCCGACGACTGCGGAGCGCAACGGGGACTTCACCGACCTACTCAACCCGAGCTGTCCCACTCAGACGGCCCTGCTGAATCCGCTGGCGCTTTTCCAGGGCCAGGTGCAGCCGTTCACCAACATCAATCAGGTGCTGCCCGCCCCGGACCCTGTCGGCCAAGCTCTGGTGAATGAGTATCCGGCGCCCAACATCGCCAACGCCTCGTGCGGCGCCGCCAACTACACGGAACTGGTCGATCGTGAGGTCAGCTACGATACCACCACGGCCCGCGTGGACCACCGGTTCAACGACAAGGATTCGATGTTTGTCCGGTACAACATTAATTTCGACCGGGAGTTCCTGCCGAGCGGGACCGTGCCGGAGAGCACGACCACGCTTCCGGGCTATGGCACCTTCGCCCACAATTCCTACCAGATGGTGGGAGTCGACTGGTCGCACATCTTCAGTCCCAAGCTTGTCAACGAGTTCAAGCTGGGCTACAACCGCTGGCAGCTGCGCGAGAATAACGAGGACGCAGGCGATCCCCTGGCGTCAACGCTGGGTATTCAGGGCTTGAGGCCGAACGCCAGCGGCGTTCCCAATCTGAACCTGTCGGGCTATGACAGCGTCGGTGCGGACGAGGGCATTCCGCAGACCGGCGCCGTCAACACCTTTCAGCTTGGCGATACGCTAACCCAGGTGATCGGGACCCATACCGTCAGCTACGGCGCCGACTTGCGATCGGTGCGCCGCGGCAATTTCACCGTTAACAACGTTATCCGGGGAGAATTCAACTTCACCGGGCTGATCACCGGCGGGCTCGGCCAGGTTCCCACCGAGCTTCAGCAGGGACTCGAGCAGCAGTACGGCTGCCTGCCGCCCGCCTGCACGCTCAAGCTCGGCAATAGCGTGGCCGACGCGCTGCTCGGTCTTCCTGAGTACTGGATCAACGGTTTCCAGGAATACATCTCCGGGGCTTTCGGCGAGAATGATTTTTTCGGCCAGGACGATTGGCGCGTGACCCACAACCTGACCCTCAATTTCGGGCTGCGCTACGAATATAAGACGCTGGTCAGCGACAAGAATAATCATTTCGCGAATTTTGACTTCAATAGTGGCTACCTGATGGTAGCAGGCACGAGCGCCGCCACACTGGAGAGCTTCGACCCCGCCACGCAGATGTATTCCCAGGTGGGGACGCTGAACTTGGGGAGCACGGCCCGCAATCGATCGCTGCAGTATCCGGACCGCGACAACTTTGCTCCGCGGATCGGCTTCGCCTGGCAGCCTTTCTCCAATCCCAAAACCGTGCTGCGGGGCGGCTACGGAATCTTCTACGACCAGACCTTCGGCGACGTCTACTTCCAGAAAGCCAACAACCCGCCCTTTGTGCAGATCGAGACAGGCAATATCGGCTCGGCGGCGGAGGAGTTACAAACGGGTCAGATCCTTCCCGGATCGGGCCAGGTGATCCAGCAGGCGCTTGCCGGCTTGGTCGGCACGGTCTACCCCACGCTCAGCCCATTCCAACTTAACTTCCAGAATGCCTTTGTTCAGGAATGGACCCTGGACGTGCAACGGCAGCTCGGCAATTCCTGGCTGTTCGATCTGGGTTATGTGGGCACGCGCGGCACGCACCTGGTTTCTGAAACCGATCCCAATCAGCCCGTGAACCTCAGCAGCTTCCCGAACCAGTCTGCGGCCGAGCAGCAGGCCATTCTGGCCGCCTGCAGCACGGGCGCCTGCCCGCGGCCGTATCCCTATCTCTCGGGGTTTTCCTACACGCAGTCCGCCGGCAGTTCGATTTATCATGCGCTGCAATTCAAGGCTGAGCGCCGCTTCTCCCGGGGACTGTCGTTGCTCGCTTCCTATACCTATTCAAAATCGATGGATGATGCTTCCGGGCCCTTCAGCGATTCCCGGAACGCGAATTTCCCGCAGAACTCTTACAACGTGGCGGCCGAGCGGGCCGTCTCCGACTTCAACTTCCCGCAGAGGCTGAGCGTGGCGTATCTGTGGGCCATGCCCTTCGGCTCCACGGTGGCAAAGGTCGACAACCCCCACTGGAATTACCTGATCCAGGGCTGGCAGGTGGGCGGCGTCGTCACGGCCGCGTCCGGCCCGCCGTTTACGCCGTTCGTCAGCGGCGGGATCAGCGGCGCCGACGAGGTCCAGATCACGGGCACGAACAACGACACGGATCGTCCCAACCTAGCGGGGAGTTCCTTCTATCCTTCCAGACAAACGCCGCAGGCCTGGCTCAATACCGCGGCCTTCAGCATCCCTTCGAATTTTACTTTTGGTAACGCGGGCCGCAACATCCTGCGCGGGCCGGGCCTGGGAAGCTGGGACTTCTCACTGCTGCGCAATTTCCGGCTGAGCGAATCGAAGAGCCTGCAGTTCCGCGCCGAGATGTTCAACATCCTGAATCGCGCGAACTTCGACATCCCCCAACGTGACCTGAACTCGCAGAGTTTCGGCCAGATCTTCAATACTCTGCAGCCACAGGCCGGTCTGGCGTCCGGAGGTCCGGGCGAGCCGCGGGAATTGCAACTGGCGCTTCGGCTGTATTGGTAAGCTCGTTGGAGCAGTGGGCGCGGAGGCTCCGGGCTTTCGCGTTCATTTTTGAACACACGTTTTCATTTCCGAACGCAGGGCTCCCCGATTAGCCCGGCACGGCCGGGTAAGTGACTGGTTCAATAGGGGCGACTCCCGCCCATCAAACGGAGATCAATTTGCCCGACTGACCTACCCGGAGAAGTGTGTTCGGAGGTCTTAATGAAGACTCTGCTGCAGGATGTGGAGTACGGTTTTCGTCAGTTGCGCAAGGCGCCGGGGTTCACCCTCACCGTGCTGCTCACCCTGGCGCTTGGCATCGGCGCCAACTCAGCCATCTTTACACTGGTCAACTCGGTTCTCTTGCGTAATCTTCCCGTTGCCGACCCCAAAACCCTCGTCCGCATCGGTGACGATGACGATTGTTGCGTCAACTCGGGGGCCAGCGACAATGGCGACTATTCTCTGTTTGCCACGGAAACCTACTACCTATTCAAAAAGAACCTTCCGGAATTTGAGGAGTTGGCAGCCACGGAGTCGGGCTATACATGGCGTCCCATAACCGTGCGCCGCGAGGGTCCCGGGTCGGTTGCCCGGTCGGTGATGGGTACCTTCGTATCCGGAAACTATTTCCGCGTGTTTGGCCTCACGCCCGCGGCAGGCAGGTTCTTTGCCGACGCGGACGATCAGAAGGGCGCCGCGATCACCGCCGTCATGAGCTATGACACCTGGCAGCAGGATTTCGGCGCCGATCCATCGATCATCGGTGGCGCCTTCTGGATCAACACCAAGGCCGTCACCATCATCGGCGTAGCCCCCGAGGGTTTCTATGGCGATCGCCTCTCCAGCCGGCCTCCGAAATACTACCTGCCGCTCGAATCGATGGACGCCCTTATCGGCGCGCCTTACCTGCACGATCCCGAGGTCGAGTGGGCCTACATCATCGGCCGCGTCAAGCCCGGTGTGTCTCTCCCCGCGTTGCAGGCTAAAGCCAGCGGCCTGCTCCGCGAGCAGTTCTCGACGCTCAAGTTGTTCAAGACCGAGCGCAACCAGCCGAAGCTCGGGCGAGCGCACGTCGTGCTTACACCCGGCGGCGGCGGCATCCAGAATCTGCAGCAGGAATACAAGGACCAGCTGCGCCTGCTTACTTGGATCGCCGCGCTTGTCCTCCTCGTCGCCTGCGCCAACATTGCCAATCTACTGCTCGTCCGCGGCATGAACCGACGCACCGAAATTTCCATCCGAATTGCGCTCGGCGCGCAGCGCAGCCGCGTGATTCGACAACTCCTCACGGAGAGCGTTCTTCTCGCCGGACTCGGCGCCCTGCTGGGCCTCGGTGTTTCATTCCTTGGCGCACGCATGTTGCTGGCGCTTGCCTTCCCCGCTCAACAAGGCCTCCCCATTGACCCGTCTCCGTCTACCGCGGTGATTGCGTTTGCCGCCGCGCTGTCCGTTCTCACCGGCATTCTCTTCGGCATCGCCCCGGCATGGATCGCCGCGCGCACCCAGCCCGCCGACGTGCTGCGCTTAAATGCCCGCACCACGGCGCAAGGGGCTTCAACACTGCAGCGCGCGCTGGTCGTTCTGCAGGCGGCGCTGTCGCTTGTTCTGCTGGTTGTCGCCGGTCTCTTCACGCAGAGCCTCAACAAGGCGCGCAGCGCCGATATGAAGCTCGATGCGAGCAACCGCTATATCATTCACATCAATCCACAGGCGGCGGGTTACGCCACCACCCAGGTTGAGGCGCTCTATCGGATTATCGAAGACAGCTTCCACGCGCTGCCCGGTGTGGTCAAGGTGGGCCTGGCGACTTACACGCCTATGGAACAGAACAACTGGGGCACGGGCATCAAAATTCAGGGTGAACCCGATCTCAACAAAGGCGCCTCATGGGTCAAGGGTACCGCCGAATACTTCGATTCCGTGGGAACCCACGTCGTCATGGGCCGGGGATTTAGAGCCCAGGACTTGTTGAACGCGCCGCCCGTGGCCGTAGTGAATCAGGAGTTCGTCAAACAGTTTTTCGGCGCTCGCAACCCTCTCGGTCATCGATTTGGCTATCCGGATCCCGGCAAGGACGGGGCGTACGAGATCGTGGGCGTGGTCGAGGATACCATGTATACCAGTGTTTACTGGAAGAACCATGCCATGTACTTTGTCCCTCTGACGCAGCGGCCTTTGAACGACGACGAGCCCGTGGAGAAGGATCTTTCTATGTATGCCGGCGCCATCGTCGTCGAGACCCGTGCGCCGCTCAACAACATGGAGCAACTGGCCTTCAGCACGCTTTCGAGCATCAATCCCAACCTCACCGTGGTTAAGTTCCAGACCTTTGAGCAGCAAATCGACGATCAGTTCACGCACGAGCGGATGATTGCACGCCTCACCTTGCTCTTCGGCGCGCTGGCGTTGTTGCTGGCCGCATTGGGCCTCTACGGCGTGACCGCTTACACGGTGGTGCGCCGCACGCCTGAGATCGGCATTCGCATGGCCCTCGGCGCTGAGCGCAGCCGCGTCGTCGCCATGGTCCTGCGCGGCGCCATGTGGCAGACGGGTTTCGGCCTCTTGATCGGGGCGCCGGTTGCGATCTGGTCTGTGCGCTACGTCAAATCGCAGCTCTATGGGATCACCAACGTCAACTTCGCCGTGATGGCTGCGGCGATCGCGACACTGGCGGTGGCCGCAGCTATTGCCGGTATCATTCCGGCCAAGCGCGCCACGTCGATCAACCCTGTCGAGGCGTTGAGAATTGAATGACCCGGGCGGGCAAATGACTGAAGGCAATCAACCGCGCAATACTGTTTACTCCGGCTTCTGACTTCCAGCCACTAACCGCTTATCTCCCTGCCGGCGCCAGCGGCGGAATCAGTTCGTATCCCGGACGACTCTCGTACTCCCTGAGATACTCTTGGAACGCCGGACTTGCTGTGTCGCGCTCGCCCGAAGCGTAGGGGTAATTCGACATACGATAAAACGGCAGAGGATCGCTGGTACGGAAATCTGCCGTGTTGGGCTCGCCGTCCTTCGCGTAGCCTCGCGCGTACAGGAAGTAATCGCGACGCCAGCCTGGGCGAAGCGCCGGCAATTTGGCCGCGTCGAACGTCAGCGTCAATTCATCACCCGCCGCCATCACCACCAGACGATCATCCGGCGCGGACACCAGATCCTCCACAGCGCCGTATCGCGTGTAGCGTCCGGCGAATGGATTCCACGGCGCGCTGGCGAGCTTGCGCGCGTAATCGAAATTGTCGGGCCGCAGGTGGCGCGCATCGACGATCGGCTGCGAGAAGCCGCGATAATGCAGGTCGGCAGAACTCAGGGATAGTTCGGAAATGCGCGCCGGAAATGACCCCGTGCTCGCCGTCGCACTGAGACTCGTCGCCTGGAATCCTCCGATTCCGAACGGGCCGGGCAGTCGCTGATCGTGAAGCGTCAGGAAGATCCGGTCCCAATAGACGCACAAGCTGGTGACGATCCGCACATGATGGTCGCTGGAGAGGAATTCGCCTTCGAGATCAACGCGAAACGTTCGATTGGTACCGCTCGGCAGGCCCATGTCCGCGATCGCTGTGACCCACCGGCCGTTTCGATCGCGAACCTGCAGGTAGGGCGAAGTCATCGACAGTTTGTGATTCGTCTCGAGTGCCCGCGAGGCATTCGAGTCTGTCCAGAACACCCAGCCCGTAAGCCAGAGTGCGGGATGAGCCGAAGCCGGGAACGAGCCGAGGTCGAGCGTCAGCACATGCGGATCCGCCAGGCCCAGGATACGGTCGCGACGGAAAACCGTCGGGTAGCGGCCGTCAGCCTCCCGCAGTAGAGGCGCCACATCATGACCACGATCATCGGTCGCCGAGACCAGCGGCCGTTCTTCGCCGAGCGCATAAATCTCCGGCGGAGCCGGCGTGGACGAATAGATCTCGTTCGCGTACACCGTGGTCGACGCGGGATGATCAACGGCCGCGAGACGCAAGTGGTCGAAGTAGTCGGTCTCACGCATTTCACTCGTCACTTGCAGCGTGAGCTTGCCTTGCCGCACTTGCGGCGTCTCCCCGAGCCGCACCACCTGATCGGGATTGGGCCGAACCCGGGTTCCGTCCGGCGCCAGTTCGCCGAGCGGAGCGACGCCCATGATGTCGCTGAGAAAAACGTAGCGGCGCCCATTCCAGACGTACACGAATGGGCAGGAGCTGGCCAGACGCTCCGACTCGCGCACGGCCGTTGAACCGTTGGTTGCCACGCCGATGGAATTCTCCACGATCAGGTTCGGCCACGTCACCCGAATCACGTCGAGCTTGCTGACGTTGCCGGTGAAGACGCGGACCGGATTGCCGGTGGCCAGCACCTTCTCGTAAAAATCGCCAGACTTGAATTCCACCGCACAGCCCACCCCCGCCTTGTTGCTCTTGTATCCCTCAAGCGTCACCTGTGCCCAGCGCTCCGGCGGCCCTTCAAAAACGCGGACCGAGGCATCATCGGACGAGGTCATGAGATCCAGCCGTGATGGATCCACAAGCGACGACGGGATGAGCGCGGCGGGAGCAGGGCCCGGCGCGGAAGCGCCGGTGAGTTTCACTTCCATAACCTGCCCGAACTGGCCTCCCTGATTCAGCACCGCGTGCAGGTGTCCGGCGTCGTCGAAAGCGATCAGGTCGTCGAATCCGTTGCCATCGAGGTCCGCCACGGTTCCGAGCGTCCCGAACCGGTTGGCTTGGCCGAGCGGAAGCGCCGGCGGGAAGGCAGCCGACTGAAAACGGCCGTTGCCTTTACCCCAGAGCACGCTATAGCCCTGCGGTGACCAGAGAACCAGATCGAAGGTGCCATCGTGGTTCAGGTCGGCGACCTCAGCATTCACGGCGTCGAGCTTGACGAAGTCCGGGCCGGCACTGGCGGTCGCGTCCTCGAAATGATCCTCACCCCGGTTGATGTAGAGATTGGGAGGCGCGTCCTCGCGCACAAAAACAAGGTCAGCGTAACCGTCGTCGTTGAAGTCGGCGAAGTCGACACTTCGCATTTTGCCGCGGACCGCGCCAAGTCCAGAGGAAGCGGTGATGTCGGAAAAGGTTCCGTCTCCGTTGTTGCGATAGAGATGAGCCTCGCCGCCGTTAAAATCCTCGGGAAAGCGAAAGACCGGCTTGTGGGGCGCCTCACTCAGGTCTGTGTAGGCGGTGGTGACCACGTCGAGAAAGCCATCGCTGTCGGAATCGAAGGCGATGATGCGCGTGTGGAGTTCGCCGGGCTTCGCCCTCATTCCGACTTTGGCCGTGTCGTCGCTAAACGTGCCGTCGCCGTGGTTGTGATACACGGTGACGCCACCGAGCCCCGCCACGAGGAGGCTGGCGTGGCCGCTGTTGTCATAATCAGCGAACACCGCGGAAACCCCGCGGCCATCGCCGGCGACCCCGGCTTTCTCGGTGACATCCGTGAATCCACCCTTGCCGTTATTGTGTAGGAGTTGGTTGTGGCCTCCGGGCCGAACAATGTAGATGTCCGGATGGCCGTCCCCATCGTAGTCGCCGATGGCAATCGACGTTGCAAAGAGCGGCAGAATCGCGCGTCGCGCGAAGCTGAGGGAATACTCGCCCGACTTGATCGAAGCCGTCTTGGGGGTGATTGCACGCTGGGTGGAGGTTATACCCAGGCGGGCGGTGATGTCGGTGAATGCCGGGGGCGTGGGAGCCGCGGCCGGCGCCGTGATCGGCGCCGGAGGTATGATTACGGCTCCGTAGCGGCCGGCCTCCAGCGCGGGATATTGAATGGAGATGCTCGGGACCTTGTCGCGGAATTGCTGATTGATCTTCAGGTATTTCTGCGCCTCGTCCGGACGCCGCAGCCGGGTGAGAATCGTGAAGATGTGAAACGTGGCGGCTACGTAGAAGTTCTGGCCGCGGCCAAAGCCCATCGCCGTGACGCGCTGGAAGGCGTCCAAGGCCTCGGGCAGCTTCTTCTCGGCGAAGCAGACGGTGCCCAGGTTAAACCAGGGCGCCGGGTCCGTCGGATCGGAGCCCGTCACGTGTCGAAATTCGGCCTCGGCATCGGGGTAGCGCAATTCGCGTTTGTAGAGAACCCCGAGATTGTAGTGAACGGCGAGAAGCTTCGCATCCATTCCACGCGCGGTCGTCAACTCGGCCAGGGCCTGGTCCAATTGATTGTCCTGAAGCAGCGCAAGGCCGAGATCGAGGTGATCCGTTGCGAAGGCATCGCCTGCGCCGACGACTTTCTCGAATTGCTCCACCGCCTCGTCATACTTGCCCTGCTCGTAGTAGGCCTTCCCGAGATTGCGGAACCGCTGGACATCGGCTGGCGAGACGGCAGGCGCAGCGCCAGTCGAGTCCGGGCGCGCAGCCGCGACGGTTCGCCGGGCGGCGTGTTGACCCGCCAGGATCACGGCGATGCCGGCCGCAAGCAGCACAACGGTTTCGCCCGCAATCCGGGTCGTCTTGCGTAAGATAGTTGGGAACTTCATGTGAACCCGCGATTATACATCGTCGAGTGTTCTTGGCGGACAGTGAATGGCTATGGCCGTGCAAAGTGGTTGGCAAAACAGCGTGTGCGGACTTCACGCAACCGCGATTTCGACGGGACTTGGCAGCATACACTTATGCCCGGACACCGTGTAACGCTGGGACCAAGTTGAGTTATCTCAGATTGAGACCTGGGGTTGCCCGGAGGCTGGGCTGCCGACGATAGGGCGGACGCCAGCCCGCCCACTTTGCGAGTTCGGCGTCCGCCATCGGATTGTTGATCAGCTTCAGCGTTGCGGCTCAGTGCCGCCGTTCTTCGCTTCCCGAGCCCTGATGATGCTGTTGCTCGTGGCGGCGGAGTTCGTCAGCGTTACTGAAGTTCTGGTTGCACTTTGAGCAGTGGTGCTGGCCCTTGGATTCGCCCATACCCGAGCGACCGCCCGATTCGCTCCCGCCCTGGCTTCCGCCCGAATGTTGATCTGCCATACGTCACCTTCCTTTCAGATTTTGCTCGATGAAATGCACTGTCTACTCCCAATACGGCCGGTACCCGTAGTAACTGTGGAGTTCGGCGCCCCAGGCCGGGTCGGCCATGTCGGGCCAGTTGTTCTTGTCGAACCCGGGCGCTTTCTTCAAGAGTTCCTTGTCGACATTCAGGACCAGTCGCTTGTTGTCCTGATCCACGGTCATCGCTTCCCACGGAATCGCAAAGAGCTTGTCTCCCATTCCGAGAAAGCCGCCGAATGAAAGAACCGCATACGCGACGCGTCCGCGTTCCAGATCGATCATCAGATCGTCGATGTTGCCTAGGTCTTCGCCCTGAGCGTTGACGACGTCGTCGCCCTTGATGGTGCTGGCCGAGAGCACTCGTCTGGCTATGGTGGTGCTGTAAACTTGCGCCATTTCTGTCCTCCTTGAATTTGTTGGTTAAGTTAAGAGGGCCGTAAGGAATTGAGAACCCGCTTCTTCGTTCGCTAAGCGATCGCGAGACGTGGCCCACAACTCCACGCTATCGCGGTCCCTCAGCGTTGTGAATCGGGTAGAGCCCTGAGCCTGTTTTGTGAAGGTCCGTAGGTAGAGCGTCGGCGCCACGCGGGCGGGTCTGACTGGCGCGCGCCGCCGAAAATGCAAAGGCGCAGAGGCCGTTCTGCCGGACCCTGCGCCTTTCTCATTTCTCGAGTTCCGGTGGTGCTTTGACTCGAGCGCCTACTCCGGAGTGCCTTCGAATCCGTCGGTGTTGCCCACGCTGTCCACGAAGAATCCGACGATCTGCCCGAGGTCGTTCGTGCCGTTGATGAGGGTGGTTCCGATCCCATCCGGATCATCGACGGACTGGAACTCGCCGTTGCTGTAAACGAAACCATGCGTCAGATTCTCGGCATCAACATAGGTGCCGACGACCTGATTCTTGTTGTTCAGTCCCAGAGCCTGGGTGAAAGTGGCGCCGGGATAGTCGAGCTTGGTCAAGGTCCCGGCATTGAGCAGGAACCCGTGGTTCACACCCTGATTGTCGATGAAGAATCCGCAAACCTCGCCCGTGTTGTTGATGCCGGTTGCCTGGGCGCTGGTCGAACCGGGGATGTACATCAGGAGGAATACGCCGCCCTTGGCGTCGTAAATGTAAGCGTGGTCGTTGCCCGCGGCGTCGGCGTAGTAGCCGGCTGCCTGGTTCTTGTCATTCAAGCCCAGGAGCTGGTTGAATGTCGTGCCCGGATAATCGACCGTGGTGTAGGTGGCGCCGACCTTCATGAAGCCGTGCGTCGTTCCAGCCTTGTTGATGTAGAAGCCGTCGGTGTCGCCCTTGCTGTCGATGCCGATCACCTGGGTCTGGCTGGAGGTTGGAAAGTTCTCGGTGGTGAACTTGCTGGGAGGCACCAAGGTGAATCCTCGGTTGATGGTGGCGCCGTGGTAGCCGGCGATGGTTCCGTACTTGTTGATGCCTAGCGTCTGCGTGAACGTGTCGCCGGGATAGATGAGGGTCTCGAAGCTGTAAGTCGTGTCTTGAGCCAGGGCCGCGCCCGAAACCACGAGCAGGGCCGCCAGGGTGAGTGCGAGGGACCGCAGCTTGCGTCTGCTCTCGAGCGTTGCTGAGTTCTTGCGATTCATTGGTTTGATTCTCCTTTTATCCGCGCTGAATTTTTGATCGCGGAGCTCCCCGGCGCCTTGCCTTTGCCACCCGATTGCCGCCCGTATTGCTGTAATCCTGAAACCTTTTGGCGTCGGCCGATTATTCCGCGTTCACCCCTATAAGCGACAGGCGGACCCGGATTCCCTCACCGTCTCCAAAAAACTGCGGCGGCCCGGTCGCACATGTCGGTGTCGAGCGGGCGAGGCATTGCTGCTCAACAACCCGGTTAATCCGTGCGACAATAGCAAAGGACCGGCGTACGCGATCGATGCCGCGCCCGAGGAGGGATCAAAAAAATGGCAGGAGTTACCAGAAGAGATTTCATCAGAACAACGGCGGCAGGCGCGGCGGCGGCGGGGCTCGTTTCCGCGGGGGCTCTCGAGCTGCGCGCGAATCCGCTCGACTTGCCCATCGGGTGCCAGACCTGGCCCGTGCGCAAGATGATCGCGCAGGATTTCCCCGACACGCTTAAACAGCTTTCCGCAGCCGGATTTCAGGCGGTCGAACTCTGTTCCCCGGTCGGGTATACCGATGAAGGCTTCGGGGGACTGGCCAAGTACAAAGGATCAGAGTTGAAAAAAATCCTGAATGACAACGGAATTCAGTGTCAAAGCTCCCACTTCAGCCTGGAGGAGCTTCGCGCCCAGCAGCCCGACCGAATCGCCTGGGCCAAGGACGTCGGTCTGACGCAGATGCTGGTGGCGAGTCTCGGTGGGCCGCGCCACCCGACCATGGAGGACGTGAAGCGCGCCGCGGATGAATACAACAAGATCGGCGAGAAAGCCGCGGAAGCGGGTATCCAGCAGGGCCTCCACAATGAAGATTTCGAAGAGACCACGGTGGACGGACAGCGCACCTATGACTTGTTGTTTAAGCTGCTCGATCCGAAATTCGTCAAGTTTCAGTTTCAGGTCTCGACGATCAGCCGCGGGTTCGATGCCGCCGAGTACTTCAACAAGTATCCGGGGCGCTTCATCTCCATGCATTGCCAGGGCTGGGATGCAAGGACCCATAAGATCGTCCCCGTGGGCCAGGGTACGCTCGACTGGAAGAAGATCTTCACCGCCGCCAAGACTGGCGGAATCAAGAACTACTTCGTCGAGATGGACCTCGCAATGATGAAGGCGAGCGTTCCTTATCTTCGTTCTCTGCAGGTTTGAGGCAACCGCTTCGTGAATCCAACCGGGCGCCCAGAGGTCCCGGGCGCCCGGGGGATTCGCAGCAGTTGAATCTTACGACGTGCTACGCAGGTCCGATCTCAATTCCCGGAGCCGGGCCCGTTCCAGAACGTAGTCCTGGTAATCGTTGACGAAGTTCACCACTCGATTGGCTTTTGTGTACATCACTTGAGCGTCGTCCCCGTACTTCGGGAACATGAGCGTCAGTTCGTGCTGGTTGAGGTAAGCGATGGTGGACTGCGTGGTGTCGCTCAGCTCAACCACGCTCGGCGCCAGGAGTCTGATAGTCCGTCTCTCTGCGGGCGTGCACATCGTCTGAATGCTCCGGAGTTCGTAGAGCGTTTGATCCATATCGTTAACGTGCTTTTTTGCCCGACTCAGGATCGAAGAATCGTACTGCCAGAAGTTGTTCCATCCCTCATGGTTGATACCGATCAAAGTGTCGGATAAATGCCGCACTTGCAACGCTTGGCCTTTCATTTGCGTCAGGAGGCATGCCGCTTCGCTGGCGGGTTCGCCCGAAGCGCACACAGAACTGGCGAACGCGGCGGGTGAGAAGAGAGCAGCCGAGCTGAAGATGAGGACCAAGTTCACGTATTTGAGTTTCATGATCAAATCCTTTCCGGACACACGGCCGCGTGCTGCGGACCCCGTGTAATCCACTCATTACGCACGAGTTACATTAGTTTTGATGGGCGGTCCGAACGAATCGTTGCCCGCGACGGTAACTCCCGGGCTGTGAACAAGCATCACGAAGCTTCCAACTTCTCCGCCATCTCCAGCAATGCCTCCACGGTGTTCCAGTTCCTGCCCGTGCCCGCGCTCTTGAGCATCTTCGCGGCCTGAGTCCAGGAGAGGCGCGGCCGCGCCATACCGTTGGCATAGTAAATGTAGACCTCGCGGCCCTCGACCCGCACTTCCTCAGGATCGATGTTCATATGCAGAAGCTTCTTGCGTCCTTCCGGGTCCGGGTCGCCGGCCAGGAAAGTAACCAGGAACTTGTTCGGCTCAAGATTCCGCCGCGTCGCGAACGGATTTCTCGCGACGACCTTTCTCAGTTCGGCCGCGGTCCGCACAATGGTATCGGCGCGGAAGCCGAATTTGCGCTCGATGGCATTCTCGATCTGCGCAGCCACCGCCGCGAGATCGCGCGCGTCGCTCCAGAAAACCACGTTGCCGCTCTGCACGTACGTCTGCACGTCCGTAAATCCCAACGATTCGTAGAGTGCCCGCAGCGCGTCCATTCTGAGGCGGTGGTGCGGCCCCAGATTGACGCCGCGAAGCATGGAAATGATCACAGGCATGTCAGGGCCCTCTCGGTTCCGCGGTCGCAGGAGGCTGTCCCTACGCGCGAATTTTCGCCACGGGCGCCGGTTTCTTCTCGCGCGCCGACCGGTAAATCGCCTCCATGATCGCCACGTCGCGCGCGCCCTCCAGCCCGTTCGGCTCGGGCTCGCGATTCTTGAGGGCACATTCGGAGAGGGCGTCGAGCTCCAGCGCGAACTCGTCCAGCATGGGGAAGGGGTGATCAAACTCGCGGATTCCGACCTCGCCGAGCAAGCGGCGCTCTTCAGTGTAGGAGTAGGCCGGGACGAGCGTGGCCCAGCCTTTCTCGCCATGGACGTGCAGGATCGAGGACTTGGCGGCGGCGAAGCTGGAACTGGCCTGAACCACCAGGCCGCTCGGGAATCGCATCTCGAAGGCGATGTTCTCGTCCACCTCGCGGAAGCGCTCCGGATCGAGCGCCCAGGCGCGCGCGAAGACCTCCGCCGGCATTTCCCCGGCGAGCCATCGGCAGGTGTTCACCGGGTAAACGCCCACGTCCACCAGCGATCCGCCGCCCGCCGCCGCTCGGCTGAAGTGCCAGGCCTTGGCATGAGGTAGGACGAACGTGAACGACGAGAGCATCAGGCGCAGGCGTCCGAGCTTGCCCCGGTCGATCATCTTCTTCAACATCACGCTGGCGGGCTCGAAGTATTTGCGATAGGCGATCATCAAACGCACGCGATTCCGGCGCGCGGCCTCGATCATGGCGCGGCACTCGTCAAGGGTGTTCGCCATAGGCTTTTCACAGAGCACGTGCTTGCCGGCGTTCGCGGCGCGAATGGTGTGCTCGGCATGGACGCCATTGGCACCGGCTACGAACACCGCCTGCACGTCGGGATCAGCAAGGCAGGCGTCGTAGTCGTCGTAGGTGTAGGCGTGAGCCGCGCCGAATTTGCGCGCGAGTCGCGCGGCCTTGCAGCCATCGCCGCTCACCAGCGCCACCAGGCGCGACCTGCGCGCGTTCGAGAAGCCGGGCAGCACGGCATGCTGGGCGATGTGGCCCAGCCCGACCACGGCGTAACCGATGCGTTGGGATCGAGACACGATAAACCTCCGGCAAGAATTGCGAGAATATCGTGCAGGCTCATGGAGAAGCAAGGGGGCTGCCCGATTTGAAAGTCCAGGGAGAGTATCAAAGCCTCAGTGACCGCTGTGCTTCTGAGACCTTGACACGGAGAGCACCGTGCATCTCCGTGGTCTCCGGCTTCGGCCTTTTTGCCCGGCCACAGAGCGCTTACAGAGCGCAAGTGGTAAACTGGCGCCCGCGACTTCTGCTGGCAGAGCGGAAAAGGAGGAGCAGATGGGTTTATCTACCAGATCTTTGGCGATTGTTTTCGCCCTACTCTGGGGCGGCAGCATCCTCTTCGTCGGGCTTGTGAACCTCGCCGCACCCTCTTACGGAAATGTCTTCCTGCAGTGCATGAGTTCGATCTATCCGGGCTTTCACAACTCGCGCACCGTTGTCGACGTTCTGGTCGGCACGGGATACGGCCTTGTCGACGGCGGCGTGGGCGGGCTTCTGTTCGGCTGGTTGTACAACGTCTTTAGCAAAGGTTCGCGCAATGTTTGACGGTGGCGCGGTTCTTTTCCTCAGTCGAGTTTGAGAACCGCAAAGGGCCACGTTAAAGAGTGAGGCTCGGTCGAAGACCATGGGCAAGCCATCGTCGCGCACGGAGCCGAGTCGCACTCGCGCGAGATTGCCGCTGGTCCCGCGCACACAGTACAATGAAGCGGTGACCCCGGACCTCATCCAGATCGCGCCGCAGCCCGCGCCCGTAAAGCGTCCGGACTGGCTTCGCGTGCGTCTTCCTGCCGGCGACAATTACTTCGAGCTCAAGCGGATCATGCGCAGGCATGGCCTGCACACGGTCTGCGAGAGCGCGCGCTGCCCGAACATGGCCGAGTGCTGGAACCATCGCACGGCCACCTTCATGATCCTCGGCAATCTCTGCACGCGAAGCTGCGCCTTCTGCACGGTTCCCAAGGGCAAGCCTTTGCCGCTCGATTGGGGCGAGCCCGAACAAGTGGCCGAGGCGGCCGAACTGATGGGCACGCGCTACGTGGTGGTAACGTCGGTGGACCGCGACGATCAGCCGGACGGCGGGGCCACGATTTTTGCACGGACCATTGCCGCGCTGCGGCGGCGCATCGAGGGCGTTCAGGTTGAGGTGCTGATTCCGGACTTTCGCGGGTCCGACGAGGCGCTGGGCATCGTTCTCGAGGCTGAGCCGGACGTGCTGAACCACAACACCGAGACGGTTCCGCGCCTCTATCCCGTGGCGCGTCGCGGATCGCGTTACGAGCGGTCGCTCGGCCTGCTGCGGCGCTCGCGGGAGATCGCGCCGGCGATTCCCACCAAGTCCGGACTGATGGTCGGCCTCGGCGAGACCTTCGACGAGGTGGTGGCGGTGCTCGGCGACCTCGAGACCGCCGGCGTAGATATCGTCACCATCGGCCAGTACCTGCGTCCTTCGGGAACCCAGCTTCCCGTGGCGCGCTTTTACACTCCTGATGAGTTTGCCGCGCTGAAGCGGGAAGGCGAGCGGATCGGCATCCGCCACGTCGAGTCCGGGCCGCTGGTGCGCAGCTCCTACCACGCCCACGAGCAAACGGAGGCGTATCGCGGGCACGCTGCTTCTGAGCTCAGAGCTTAATGACGGTCGCGGCGGGCTGTCAGCCCGGGATGCCGGCCTGAAGGCCGGGTCTACTGTCAGAGCTAACCGCCCAGCCTTGAAAGCGCCTGTTGAGACTGAGCGTGGAGCGCGCGTCCCGCGTCGGTGTTCTGGGGGGCGCTCTTCTCCACCGCCCGCTGGTAGAGATCCCGTCCCGCCTGCTGATGACCGAGGCGAATCTCGAGGCTTCCCTCGACGAGCGTCCAGAGCGGATTGCCAGGGTACTCGGAGGCGAGCTGGTGGAAGAGTTGAAGCGACCTGGTGTACTGCCGCTCGTTACCCCGCGAGAAGTCCTTCGCCAGATAGAACCGGGCCTCGCCACGCACCAGGTCGGCCTTGTTCGCCGCCAATTCCAGTTGTTGCAGTCCAACCTCGCGGCTGCCGCCGGGCAATCCAATCAGGAACTTCAGCATCTTAACGATCGTCGGCAGCGTGTCGACGAAATAGTTGTAGATGCCCACGCCGAGATAAGCGTCAGTCAGACTGGGGTCGACCTGCAGCGCGTGAAGCAGCAGGGCACGCATCTTCTTTCCGGCACGCGCCGTGGGGAGGTCATTATCCCGCAGTCCGTAGAACCGCGCCAGTAGCCCATAGGCCATTCCTTCGTCCAGCAGACTTCGAGCCAAGTCCTGTTTCGCATGCACGCGGGTGTCGGCTCTGTGTATAGCCTCCTGAACCAGCGTCTGAAAGCTGGCGTCGTAGGGGCTGGTGGCTTTGGAAACCACGTCGAAGACGTCGGGATCGATGAGATTACCGGTGGTGAGATAGATCTTCCACCAGGTGGCGTCGGCGCCCAGCAGGTACCCGAGCGGCGAGTCGGGATGCTCGTGCTGCATCTCGTGGAACATCCCCAGGGCGCCGTCCGGGTCGCCGTTCAGGAGTTGCAACATGCCGCGGCGCGCCGCCGGCAGCAGTTGGGCGTCAGGAGTGAATCCGGCAGCTTCGGCTGAAGCCTGGTTTGAAGGGGACGCAGACGCCTGTGCGCGTCCCGGCGCGGGTGCGAGCGCGAGGAGACAAAACAGGACAATCCAGGCTGTCTTGGATGCGGCATTCCGCATCAGCGGGGACTTCTCTCGAGTTGCCTGCATTCTCCTCCTGATGTGAGTTCCTGCTTTGTCGGGTCACCCTCGCGTATGCGCAAGTTCGGCCTCGTTGCTCGCAGCCGTTAGACGCAACTTGAGCGTCCGAAGAGTTTCGAACATCACCCAGCATTCCACCGCAAAAGGAGGAAAACCCCCGAAGCCGGGCGCCGGCATCTGGAAGATCTTCCAGCCCTGCGCGATGGGAAAGACGTAAAGCCAGCGCGCGCCGGCCCAGTAATTCCAGAACTCCCAGAGGATGCCGCAGACCCATCCGGCGGCGAGCAGACAGCCGAGTTTCGTGTAGATCCCGTGTTCGCAGTCGCGCAGCAGCGAAGGCGAGTGCCAGGCGTAGAGCAGGGGATCGAGGAGCAGCACAAAACCGACCCAGACCGCCCCGAAGAGGTAGCCTCCGATTGACGGCGGCACCAGCACGGGCACGGTTGCCATCAGCAAGCCGGCGACGACCATAAGCCCGCGCAGTTCGCGGCTAAACGGAGTCCGTGGCTGGAATCGTCTGGCGAAGAATCCAAGCGCTTCGAGCAGATCGGTCGTCTGGTAGATGCCCGGCCAGATGGTGGCGAATGCCCAGGCGTAACCGAAGTAATCGAGCGCCGGGCTAAGCGGCATCCCGACATAAACCCAATTCTGAAGGCGCAGGTTGTAGGCTTCGAAAATCAACCACAGCGGGATCGACCAGAAAGCGAGCGCCAGGAATTCGCGCGGCGACCGGGTGATCCGCGACTCGCCCTTGAGGCTGGCCACGAGACCGTCCGCCAGCAGGATGTACCCGGTCCAGACGATCGGCGTGAAATAAACAGCGATGAACCAGCCGGCGTGCAGGAACAGTAGCGCCTCGGCGATCAGCATGATTCCCAGTCCGGCCCAGCCTCGCAGCGGAATTGGCTGCCGGCGCGTCTGCCGAGAGTAGCGCCACGCGACGAACAGGACTGTGCCTGAAAGAAGCACGAGGCCAGCCTCGACGTGATGATCGACCATGACGCTCTCCCTGATCAAGAATAGCATCCGGCCCAGGAGAGCGATTGATCGCGCGCATCCGGCGTGATATTGTCGCGCCCGGGGCCGCGACCCTGTTCGAGTTTCGCCACCGCTGGTGGGTAATCTTCGATATTTTTGCCGTTGCGTTTTAGGCGGGCGGCATTGACCTTATTGAGGGCGGCAAAACATATTGACGGGTAGCGACGTAGCGCGGCCGTCCCCGGCCGCTGTCGCTGAGGCGTCTCGCCTCAGTTGTCGCGCGGACGGGACGCCCGCGTCACAGCGGGCAAGATGCCCGCGCTGTGAGCCGTCCGCCATCAGCATAATTTGCGAAGGTCAGTAAGAACTCCGCCGTAGCGATCTCCGATTGGCCTGCCCGCGCATGCCAATTCGCAGGGAACGTTGCTCATTGGCGATTAGGCGCTACGTGTCGAGGCGGCGTACGGCTCAGGCCGCAAAAAATCGAACGGAATAGTCCCAGCAGGCGCGGCCGCTCGTCACAGCCATGTGTGACCGGCTACACTATTAACCTTGCCTGTTATGAGGTATCAGGATAGGTGGTCAATTTGACGGATTGGGGGATTGTGACATGAGCAGACTTTCATGGGCGCGGCTCACTTCAGGGGCGGCACTCGCGCTTTCGCTGCTGTTGGCTCCAGCCTTCGCTCAGCACCGCATGCATAGCCAGGGCGACAGCCAGGCAAAGAATCTGCCCTGGATGAATACGAGACTGTCGCCCGACGAGCGCGCCGACATGGTGCTGAAGGAAATGACCTTGGACGAGAAGATTGATCTCGTGCACGGCGAGGGCATGCCGGGTTGGGGAAAGCCCCGTCCGAACTGGTACCTTGGCAACGGTGGCGCCGGATTCGTGCTCGGCGTGGAGCGCCTTGGCATCCCGATGATCCAGATGAGCGACGCAGCCTATGGCGTGCGCTCGAGCGCCCAGAATGGACGCTACTCGACGGCGCTCCCGTCGGACCTTGCCGCGGCCTCGAGCTGGGATCCGGAGGCCGCCTGCGAATACGGCGCGCTCATCGGAACGGAGCTGCGCGCGCAGGGCTACAACATGACGCTCGGCGGCGGCGTGAATCTGACGCGCGAGCCGCGCAATGGCCGCAACTTTGAGTATATGGGCGAAGACCCGATTTTGGCGGGCACCATGGTCGGCAACCGCATCAAGTGCGAGCAGGCGCAGCACGTGATCGGCGACATCAAGCATTACGCGCTCGATGACCAGGAAAGCGGCCGCAACGAAGTAAACGTGGTCGTCAGCGAGCGCGCCATGCGCGAGACCGATTTGCTGGCCTTCCAGATCGGCATCGGCATCGGGCACCCCGGCGCCGTGATGTGCTCCTACAACGCCGTCAACGGCGATTTCGCCTGCGAGAACAAACATCTTCTGACGGAGATTCTGAAAGAGGACTGGAAATTTCCCGGATTCGTGGTCTCCGACTGGGGTGGCACGCATTCCACGGTGAAAGCGTCCGCGGCCGGACTCGATAACGAAGAACCTGAGGACATCTTCTTTGGCGACAAGCTCAAGCAGGCAGTGCAAGCCGGACAGGTCCCGATGGCGGAGCTCGATGACCACGTGCGGCGCGTTCTGCGCTCCGAATTCGCCAGCGGAATCGTCGATTATCCCGTGCAAAAGGCGGTGGTGGACGTCGAGGGTGGCTTCGTGACCTCGCGCGACATCGCCGAGCACAGCACCGTGCTGCTGAAGAACACCGGTGGCGTGCTGCCGCTCGATCGGAGCGCGCTTCACTCTATCGCCATCATTGGCGGTCACGCGGACAGCGGCATGATCTCGGGCGGTGGATCGGCGCAGGTGGATCCGCCGGGGCGGCCATCACAGTGGCAGGAGCATGTCTGGTTCCCGACCTCGCCCCTCAAGGCCATCGCTGCGAAGGCTCAGGGCGTCGCAATGTACTTTGATCGCGGCACAGATCCGGAATCGGCCGCAGCGGTGGCGAAGAAAGTGGATGTGGCCATCGTCTTCGCCTACCAGTGGACAAGCGAGGGCATGGACGTGCCCACTCTTTCGCTGCCTGACCGTCAGGATGAGCTGATCGAGGCAGTGGCGGCGGCGAATCCTAAGACCATCGTCGTACTCGAGACGGGCGCGGCTGTCACGATGCCCTGGATTGACCATGTGAGCGGAGTACTCGAGGCCTGGTTTGCCGGTAACAGGGGCGCTGACGCAGTTGCGAACATTCTGTTTGGCGAGGTGAACCCTAGCGCCAAGCTGCCCATCACGTTTCCCCGCAGCGACGCTGATCTGCCGCATCCGACGCTGCTCACGCCGCCCCCGGAACGCCGAATGAGAGGCGGCGAGGCCAAACCGACGTTCAGCGTCACCTACGACGAGGGCGTGAAGGTAGGATACAAGTGGTACGACGCGGAGAACAAGCCGGTATTGTTCCCCTTCGGCTTCGGCCTCTCGTACACCACGTACAGCTACTCAGATTTCAAAGTGAGTCCGGGCGGCGATGACGAAGTCACAGTCAGCTTCACCGTGAAGAACACCGGCAGCCGCGCCGGAGCGGAGATCTCCGAAGTTTACGCCGCGCTTCCTGCGAGCGCCGCCGAGCCTCCGAAGCGCCTGGTGGGCTGGAGCAAGACAGCGCTCGGTCCGGGCGAGAGCCGCACACTGAGCCTGGTCATCGATCCCAGGTATCTTTCGATCTGGGACGAGGGCTCGAACGGCTGGAAGCTTGTGCCGGGCACATATACCTTCATGGCCGGCGGTTCGTCGCAGGATCTGCCGCTGACGGGGAAGGTTGATTTGAAATAGCGGGAGAATATTCTAACGTCCTTCGGCACTCTGTTGAGAAGGTCTCGGATGGTGACTACTTCACCTTGCAGCCCGATCACGCGACCTTCAGGCCTTCACCCGCCGCCAGCTTCTTTTGTCGCTCATCAAACGTCCAGAAACGCTCGACCTTAAGTTCGATAGCGGCTGCAACGTGCAAGCTGTCAACCGTGCGCATTCCCAGGCGCGCGCCGTGACGGCGTGCAAGTTCGGCACAGCGCTCAAAGGCGCCGGCTGGCAAATCGACGCTCGGCCAGTTCGGACCGATCGTTGCCATATCCCTCAAGACAGTGGAAGGCTACTTAGTTTTGTGTTGTGTCGCCCTCCGAAAAGTTGAATCCCGCCCATTCGCTGGGTCATCACAGTGAGGCTGCTGTCCAAGGTCGCGGTTCACAAGATCATGTTCATTGCAGCCGTTCACTCGCTAGCCCTCGCCGATGCCTACACCACCAACCGCGCGCTCCAGGCTGCCAGTAAGAACCCGCCGGCCGGCCAGTACTTTTACGCCGTCAATGGTGTCCGCTATTTGTCGCCGGGGCCGCTTCACGAAATGGATCCGCTGCTGGGCCGGCATCCGGGAACCGCCCGGCTATACCTGCAAATCAGCGCCCAGGATCTGCTCGCCGATGTGCTCATCCTGCGCGGAAAGCGTTTTGCCCCCGGCAGCGTTTACCTCGGCCGTTAGCGTGCACACGTACGGCATTGTGGATAATTTCCGCAATATGTCTCGATATAGTTTGTCGGCGCCTGACCTGTTGCATCCCTGTGTCGGCGCCTGTCAGGCCGCAACACTGCAGGGGACGTTCAAGAACCGCCATTAAGCCGGACAATTTACCATTGACTGCTTTCCGGCACTCCTCAGAACCAGTCCCCGGCCGGTGTTGACCTGCCTGAGCCCCCGGACGAACGCGATTGGGACTTGCGTTTTGACGGAGGAGGGAGAACACTACACCTCTCGACCGCTTGGCGTGGCGCAACTGACGCGGAACGAGGTCAAAAATGAACGGAGGGGTGTAACGATGAGGAAAGCATCGCTCGCCGCCATTGTTGCCATGGCGACGATTGCAAGTGCTGCCTATACCGCAAGTGCTCAGGACGTGGCACAGACCGGACCAGGTACCCGTTCTGCCGGATCGATTGCCGTCACTCTGCTCGATCCTGTGCCGGACCTGCTGAGCGGCTCGACCGTGACCACCAATTACAATACGCTCGCGACCGGAGGCCGGCCCGTGCAAGGCGTCGACGCCGATGGCGTCACTGAGTTGGTGCTGCGCTGGCCGGCGACATCAGCAGGCCTGCAGTACGCGGTGACGCTCTTTAATGATCAGGGCAAGCAGAGCAATTCACCCAACAATGACGGCGCACTGGCATCGATCGGCAGCACCAGCTTTACCAAGAGCAAGCTTGCGGCGACTTCGGTGAACACGAGCGTGGGCCCGATGGCATTTGCGCTCTATCGCGCCCCCATTGACTTTCCGCGGCCCGGCGGCAGGGATTCGGGCTCCACCACGCGCGGAGTATCGATCAAGGTTCAGCAGAGCACCAACTCCTCGACGACCACGGTCTCGATCCTGAGAGCGCCCGTCATGCTGGTGCACGGCCTCTGGGGCGAGCCTGCGGATTGGGACAGCTTCACGCCGTTCATCACGGACACGCGATTCGAGGAGTTTCGCGCCGACTACTCCGCCGCCATTGGGTCGGAACTCACCTCTTACACGCCTTCCTATCCGACGGGCGACCAGGCGACGATTCAGGCCCTGGCCACCGCTGCGTCGCTCGGATTCTCGTACAACGCGCCCACGGTGCTGGATGAGATGGCGAGCGCGATCACGGAGTTCGACGACGGAACCAATCCGGCCGGAATCCCGGTGGCGGGCGTGCAGATGGACCTCGTCGGACACAGCATGGGCGGCGACGTGTCGCGCTGGCTCGCGCAGGAGTCGAACTTCCTTTCCGACGACACCTTCGCGCAGGGCAGCGTCCACAAGGTGATTACCATCGGAACGCCGCACTTGGGCACGCCGCTCGCCATCGACATGCTCAACGACGACAATTCCTGCGTGCGCACAACGCTCGCCTTGGACGGCGACATCACCTTCGATACGGCGGTGGTGGGGGGAACGAGTACCACGGGCGCGATGAACGATCTTCAGGGCGACGGTTTCGGAGGCTCGCTGAGCGGCGCGCTCACCACGCTCTCCGAGGCGAGTCCGCACCCGCTGCCTTTCGCGATGGTCTATGGATTGGTATCGCAGAGCCAGCTGAACGGCCTGAACACGTCGTTTGACGCTTTTCTCCTGCGCCTGCTTTGTTTCGGCGATCCCCTGGCCGGGTCGCTCACGTCCACCGGCTGGCCCCAGGTTTTCGGACAATCGAGCGATGCCATCGTGCCGGAAATCAGCGAAGTGAACAGCCTGTCGAATGGCGTCCAGATGAATGGCGTCGTGCATTCGACGGCCATTTTCGTCCTCGGGTTTGGTCCGCCTGCCGAGTTGCAACAGGCGAGCAACATTCCGACCGCTGTCGTGAATCTGCTAAACACGCCGGTGACCAGCGGCACGTATGACCATTTCTAAGATCATCGCGTTGGCCGCTGCCGCTGCGATGTTGGCGGTCATGCCTGCCTCGGCGGCAGATGCCTCTGCCGGACAGGAGCCGGTGCTGCGCATCGTTGCGCCTGCCGATCACACCCGCGTCGCGCCTGGCGATCGCGTGAATGTGCGGGTGGAAGGGGCGGCGGGTCACGCGGTTTCTGCCGTGATTGTGGCGGTCGACCGGCAGATTGGCACCACCCTGGTGCGCGGCGGCCTGCCGGCAAGCGTCCCGGTCCAAATTCCCGCGTCGGCCCCTTCCGGCGCCTACCATCTCACGGCGCTGGCGCGCGACGCGTCCGGCCGGCTTGTCTCCTCCACGTCCGTGACGCTGGACGTGGAGCGGAATCTTCCGCCGCAGAGCCTGCGCTTGGAGCCCGTCGGCTTGAATTTCCGGGCCATCGGTGAAACCCTGCCGCTGCGGACCTCCGGCCTGTTCCCCGGGAACAGTCGTGCCGACGTCACGCGCTCGCCGGAGGTGGAGTACAGCACGGTCGACCCGCGGGTGGCGACGGTGAACGCGCAAGGCCAGGTGACGGCGGAGGGCCCGGGCTCGACCGAGGTTGTGGCTGCTTACCGCGGCGGACCTTCGGCGTCGGTCCAGGTGCGCGTCTCGGTGCCCGCCACCATGATCGCGCCGGCCAGCATCCGCTTCGACCCACAGCCGGTCGGCTCGTCGAGCGCGGGCCGGACCGTCACGATTACCAATCGCGGCGGCGAGCCCCTGGAGATCACCGATGTCAAGGCGGGCGGCGATTTCGCCATCAACGAAGACTGTCTCCATTCCTCTCCTCTTCCTGTCGGCGGCACCTGCTACATCACCGTGACGTTCACGCCCTCCATGCCCGGCCGACGCGCCGGAACCGTGACAATCGGCACCCGCGTGACCACGGCTTCGACTGTGGTGCATCTCGAAGGCGAGGGCAAGTCGGCGCGGTGAATCGCTGTCCTGATTCGACGTTGGGGGGGCCCAAGTGATCAGGTCACAGGGGCTGCCCCCACATCGAATCCACCTCACTAAACCGCAAATTGCCTCGTCAAAGCTCAGTGGAACCCATGCTGGATCGAGTCCGTAATAGTCTGCGGAGGAAGCCCGCCATGTCTGACACCGTCCAGGAAATCCGTTACGCCGCCCGCCGCCTGAGCAAGTCGCCAGGATTCACCCTGACGGGCGTGCTGATGCTGGCCCTCGGCATAGGCGCCACGACGTCGGTTTTCTCCGTGCTTGATGCTGTGCTGCTTCGCCCGCTGCCATTCCGCGATCCCGGCCGGCTGGTGCTTATCAAAGAGAACGTCAACAAGCTGTCGGATCGTCTCAATCTTCCTGCGCCCGACGTACTCACCTTCGCGCAGCAATCCAAGGCGTTCGAGCAAGTGGGTGGATTCGAGCGCGATGACGTGGAACTCTCCGGTTCGGGCGAGCCGGTGCGACTGGCGTCGGCGCGAATCACGGCTTCGGTGTTGCCCGCGCTCGGCGTGACTCCGCTGCTTGGCCGCGCCTTCACCGCGGACGAGGACGACCACAGCCGTCAGCTTGCCCTGCTCAGCTACTCGCTGTGGAAAGGACGGTTCCACGGCGATCCCAACGTGCTGGGACGCCGGCTTGACATCAACCGCAAGCCTTACGTGGTGATCGGCGTCATGCCCGCCGATTTCGAGTTTCCCATCGTCCCTGGCCGTTTGCGCCAGACACAGCTCTGGGTCCCCATGAGCTTCACGCCGGACGAACGCGCCGACAACGGCGACAATTTCCAATACGGCGCGGTGGCGCGAATCAGGCCCCGCGTTACTTTTGCCCAGGCCGGGCAGGACGCGAACCGCGTTGCGGCGGGGATTCAGGCGGAGTACCCGGCAAGCATGGGGATCACAGTGACCGCGTCGCTCATCCCGCTGCAGGACGATGCGGTCGCGCAATCGCGCCCGCTGCTGCGCGTGTTGTTCGGCGCCGTGGCCGTGGTGCTGCTGATCGCCTGCGCGAATCTCGCCGGACTGCTGCTGGTGCGCGGCGTGCGTCGGCGCCGGGAGATCGCCGTGCGCCAGGCGCTCGGCGCGTCGGGCGGCGCGCTGCTCCGCTATTCGATGATGGAAAGCCTGCTGGTGAGCCTGACCGGTGGCGCCGCGGGCGTATTCCTCGCGTGGGCGGGCTTGCGCTGGTGGATCAGCCTGTTGCCTGAGAGCCTGCCGCGTGTAGACGAAATCCGGTTGAGCTGGGAGGTGTGCCTCTTCGCCCTCGCGGTGACGATCGGCACTGGCGTTCTGTGCGGCCTCGCGCCGGGCCTCTCCGCGCTCGGTTCGAGCGCCAACGAATGGCTGAAGGAGGGCGCGCGGACCGTGACGGGTCACGCGCGTCTGCGATCCGTGCTCATTGTGGGTGAAATCGCCACCGCGCTGATGCTGGTCACGGGCGCGGGGCTCCTGCTGCGCAGTTTTGCGCGCATGAGCGCCGTCGATCCGGGATTCGAGCCCGCGCACGTTCTGGCGGCATCGTTCGATCTGCCGCGGCAGCGCTATCAGACCCAGCAGCAAGTGAACCGCTTCGAGCAGGAACTTCTGCTTCGCCTCAACGTCCTGCCGGGCGTGAAGTCGGCGGCGCTTGCGAGTAATTTGCCGATCGCTGAGCCCACGTCCACTCGCTTCTTTGTTCCCGAAGGCTACCATCCTCCGGCGGGGAGTTCTTACGCGGTGGAATCCCACGCTTACGTTGTCGGCGATTTTCTGCAGACGATGAATATCCCGCTGCTGCGCGGACGTTACCTCAACGAATCGGACAATGCGGACGCGCCGCTCGTGGTCGTCGTCAGCCGCGCGCTCGCGGAACGCTACTGGCCGGGGCAGGATCCGATCGGCAAGCGAATCCATTGGGGCGTTGACGAAGACACTTCGCTGCCCTGGATGACTGTTATCGGCGAGGTCGCGAACACCAAGCAGGGCCCCCTCGACAGCGAGGCGTGGCCTCAGGTTTACGAGCCGCTCCTTCAGTTCGACCGGTCCTTCGGCTCGGGGACAACAACGCATGGCGTGCACGGCAACTGCAGGATCGCGCTGCGGACGGTGGGTGACCCACGCCACATGGAGACCGCATTGCAACGCGCGGTGTGGTCGATCGACCCTCAGCTCGCAGTGAGCAATCTGCAGACGATGCAGCAGGCCATCCGCGAATCGGAAGCGCCGCGCCGCTTCAATACTGCCGTGCTCACCGCCTTCGCCTTGGGCGCGGTGCTGCTGGCTGCGTTGGGGATCTATGGAGTGATCGCGTTCTCCGTGGCGCAGCGCACGCAGGAGATCGCCGTGCGCATGGCGCTCGGTGCGCAACCCACCGAAGTGCTGCGCCTGGTGCTCGGCTCGGGCGCGCGACTCGCCCTCATCGGGAGCCTCCTCGGACTTGCCGGTGCAGCATCCGTGACCCGCCTGATGCAGTCGCTGCTCTTCCACGTCAGTCCCTTCGATCCCGTCGTGTTCGCGGCCGGCGCTGCCTCGGTGCTGCTGCTTGCGCTCGCGGCCTCGTTCCTGCCCGCGCGCCGCGCGGCGAGAATTGAACCCATGGACGCCTTGCGCTCGGAGTAGCTGTCGTTCGATTCATCTCGATCGGCCCCTAAGATTCCCCTCCTCAGGTGAGAAGGGGGTGGCTGGAGGCCGAGATGGCGTCAACTAAATTCTCCCTGAGGACAACACCGCCTAACCCCCTCCTCATTTAGCGTTCGTTCGGATACTTGACAATCTTTTTACGCCCCACAGACGCCGTTGACAGCGCAATGACTTCTTGAGCGCCGCTCTCCTTCACACTTGAGCTTGACACCCGGCCCGAGCCCCGTTCAGCAGAGGCCCTGGAGAGTCGCCGGTCCTGGTTGCCGGCCGTTCACAACCTGACCTGGAGGTTTCGAATGTTCGAAGGCTTGCTGAATCCTACACATTTGATCTTTCTGCTGGTGATCGCACTCCTGATCTTTGGCCCACGCAAGCTGCCGGACCTCGGCCGCGGCCTGGGTGAAGGCATCCGCGGATTCCAGAAAGCGGTGCGCGGCATCGGCGAGGAAGGTGGCAGCTCCGGCGACAAGAGCAAGACTGGCTAGGCTAGTACACTGCCCACCACCCTCGCAGCGCTGCATTGCTTCGCGGCCGACCGCCTCCACCGCATCCCAAGATCGTGGAGGCGGCAGCCTCATTCAAAAGCGTCCGCCTTCAGCAGGCGCCGCCCTCCCAGCGAAGTGCGGAACCCCCAGGCGGCGATGGCTACATAAGCCAGGACGATCAGCCAGCCGGTGAACCCGTACCAGGCGGAGAAGTCCGGGGTCAGCGGCAGGTTGAAAAGCTCATTGGCCACGAAGATCGCCACGGCGAGCGTGATCAATCCGAAACGCGTGGCGGCGAAAGCCGCGATCGTGAAAACCACGATCCATATCCATACCATGATGATCCGGTGATCGCCCTGCAGCGTGTTTTGGGTGGCGAAGATGGCCACGAAAACCGCTCCGGCCAGCCACCGGTTGCGCAGCAGCACTCGCAGCAGGAACAGCACGAACAAGAACTCGAGGGTTGCCAGGATGCACTGGACTACCTGCTTCAGTGAAAACGCGAGGACGTGGCGGCCGCCGAGCAGCAGATCCGCGGTTGGAGTCTGAGGCGCCGCTCCTTCCCGCACCAGCAGCAGAAGTCCGACGCCGATCACCATGGACCAGATCACGCCCAGCAGAACGCCCCAGAGCACATCGCGGCCTACCAGCGGATCGCGCCCGCCGTTGGTCATCAGGCGCGTCCAGGAGATGATCGCCTGAGGCCAGTGCCGCCGAATGAACGGCTCCAGCGCGAGGTAAAGCATCCAGATCGCCCCTGCGACGAACAGAGACGTGCTCACGGCGACAACGAATCGTCCGAATATGGCGATGGTGGGAATGAAGTGATACTCCGACAGCCAGAGAGCAAGTTCAATCAGGAAAACGACGCCGGCCAGCCGCCAGGCACTCTTGAGGTCCACCTTCCCCTTGCGATAATTGCGCAGTGCGACCCAGGAGCCGAGGAAGAGAGTCAGGCTCGCGAGCGCGACCTCAATGATCTGGAAGGCGCGTTGCCCGGCGTCCGGATTCGTGTACTGCGTGCGATCGGGCTTTGTCCAGGGCCCGATTTCCGAAAAGAAGACGGGCTTGCCGCGCCACGCCGCGGCCTCGATCCTCAAGGGACGACCCGATCCGGGCCACGTACCCGTCCATGCGGCGCGCGCATCAAAAGCAGCCAGCGAGAGCCACTGCGGATCGGCGCTGCGGAATTGCGTCATGTCCAGGCCCGCGGCGGCGAACAGTGGCTTCCAATCGAGCGGCACCGCGGGCGGAGGATTCGGGTCAACCTCCTTCGGAATCGCCTGGAGATAGGTCAGGCGTCCCTGGGCGTCAACGATGGCGTTGATCATTCCGGATTCAATTGCGGGCGGCTCCCAGAACGTCGGCACGCCTGGTGTAATCGTGACGTCGTGGAAGGCGTCGGTATCCAGGTACACCGGACTCTGCCGGTAAGGATAGAGGAACCCTTGCGGCTGTTCGGAAAAAATCTTCGACCAGTCCGGATGCGCGCCATCGTGCTCGTGCGCCCAGGCGGCGAAGTCAGAGTCGAAATAGACCTCGGCAACGTGATCGACGGGCTTGCCGGTGTATCCGAGGTTCCTGATGATCTCCTGCGCCTTGATGCTGAGGACGTCCGGCGGCAGGGGTTGGGGATTCATCAGGCGGAGCGCGCTGACCTTCCACGATATCCAGAACACGGCCATGAGGCCGACGATCACCGCGGCGAAGCTGATTACGGCCACGCGGGGCGCGATTCCGTCCTTTTCGCCCGCCGCGGCGACCATCTGCGGTGAAGGCGTCTCGCCGGCAGCAAGCGCTGCCGCCAGCGGATCGCCTCCCGGGAGCGCCGCTGCTACGGCCAGTGCCGATGCCGGACGAGCAGCCGGGTCGGTTTCCAGACACCGCATGATCACGCGCTCGACCGCGGGATCAAGATCCTTGACCCACGTCGAGGGCTTGCTCAGAGGCTGCTCGTTCCGCTGCCGCACCAGATCCGCAAGCGCCGTCGCGTCAAAGGCGCGCTTGCCGGTGAAGACCTCATAAAGCACGAGGCCAAGTGAATAGATATCGCTGCGCTCGGTGACTTCCTTGCCCGCGAGCTGTTCCGGGGCCATGTAGGCCGGGGTACCGCTGCGCACGTCGTAGCCCTGAATCTGGTCGGCAATCCCGGCCAGGCCGAAATCCATCATGACGGCGCGGCCGCGGCCATCGAGCATGACGTTCGCGGGTTTGAGGTCGCGATGCAGTACGCCTTCGCGATGCGCCGCCGCGAGCCCCGCGCATAACTGCCGGGCGATCTCGAGAGCCTTGTCGGCCGGCAGCCGTCCGATGCGGCGCAGCAGCGATCCCAGATCCTCGCCGTCCACGTACTCCATGCTGAGGAAAGGCTGGCGCTCGACCTCGCCCACGTCGTACACGCGGCACACATTGGCGTGTGAGACGCGCCGCGCCGTGCGCACTTCGTTGCGAAAGCGTTCCAGGGCGTCGGCATCGCTGGTCAGCGCTTCGGGCAGGAACTTGAGCGCCACGCCCTGATCGAGCGTCAGATCGTCGGCGCGATAGACTTCGCCCATGCCGCCACGGCCCAGCAGCGCCACCACGCGATAGCGTTCCAGCAGCAGCGTGCCGGGCAGGAAGCGTCCTTCGGAAAGACGGGCCGAGCTGCTCGTGGACTTCGTTCGCGTCGCAGCCTGCGCGGGCGTGCGGCGTCCCGAGTCGGAAGCGCGCAATCGCGGCGTCCGGGGTTCGGGGGTTCGGAGTTCGGCGCTCGGAGTCCGGAGTTGCCGCGGCGCGGGGTCGCTGGCGGGTGCGGTCACCGCCGCGTCCTGCGTAGCGGCCGAACCGGGCGGAGATGCGCCCGAACCTAGCGGCGCTCCGCATGACGAGCAGAATCGTCCGCCGTTCCTGGACTCAGCCCCGCAGGATGTGCACTTCGGCATAGGATTTCCTCAACTTCAACTCTGGAGCTTGCTGCATTTTTCCGGGGACTGGCAAGCGAAAAGTGACCGGGGAGCGACAGGTGGCGAGTGATCAGTGACAAGTGACCGGTGGCGCATCGGGCGCTGGAGGAACGGCGAGAACTTGCTCTCTCAGTATCCGCCGATGCGCTTTGGCGGCGGAGTTTACCAGTGAGTAAAAAGAAGTTTAGGACCCGTGCTCCGAACGGGTATATTGCTGAAATCAAAGGTGTTCCCATTTCGCTGGAATGCGCAGTTTCATAGTTTCGCATTTGTCGAATTAAGGTCATGTCATTGATTTCAATCGAGATTCCGGCTTTGGCATTTCTGCCAGGTTTTTGCGGGCACGTAGCCCCCATTTTATTGATTCCAAAGGAGTTCGTGGTTTGGCACGGCCGGATACCATTCATGTAAGTCATTGATTTTGAATAAGGGCCGTCGCCCGCGGGTGCATAAAAAATGTTTTGTGTTTTGCGCGTTTTCAGCGTTGTAGGTCTAGTTATGTTGGCTAGATAATGAAGTAAATCGCCCAGCCTCAATGACATGGAAAAATCGAGAAGTCGATGTTTCGGGAACGCGATGCGCGTCATTTTCGTCACTTTTGTAGAAATCCCGCCAAGTCGTTGATTGCGGTTCACATTCCGGCTTTGGCCGCGCACTTTGGTCCGCATTTTTCGAGGGTTCGCGGCAAAGTAGGCTGTATACACTAG